>Ga0209164_1000137_pt1 | contig 232258 bp, 196 predicted proteins | sample MTBNYHSulfiMetaG_FD_187458 | JGI IMG/M metagenome (GOLD analysis project Ga0209164, IMG submission 187458) | Enrichment culture microbial communities from rom New York Harbor, USA that are MTBE-degrading - MTBE-NYH (New York Harbor Sulfidogenic)... | ecosystem: Environmental > Aquatic > Marine...
AAGAACCCGTCCGAATTCTGCGAATCGGCTTCAAGAACGCACTCGGCAATCTCTCCGGCCGGTTCCGGTCAACTGTTTATCCCCCCGCCGCCTACTTTTTGGCCGGGTGACTTTTTACGAGGCCATCAATGATACTCGAACGGCAAACCCGGATTGATTTTATTCCACGCAGCCTGAACGGCCGCTACCCCCTGTTTCTCCTGACCGGGGATCAGGCGGATGAGGGCCACTCCCAGATCCGTGCATTCCGTCAGGTCATCCGTCAGCCAGAAGACATGCGGTTCGATGGGCACATGCATGGATCGGAATTTCGCATCGTGGATGATCCCGATGATGGTGCCCCGCCGGTCGCCGAGGGAAAACTTCTTGCCGACGGGCGAAACCACGCCCATCCGCCTTGCTGCTTCTTGATTAAGTATAAACGACGTTGTCCGGTCACTGGACCGACGGGCAGAGAAGTCTCGACCGGCGACCAATTTCAGCCCCATGGTATCCAGGAAATCGGTTTCCACGCGATTCAGGATCATGTCCACCCGCATTCCCTGCGGACGGCCTTCCCAGTCATACCCGTCCGTCCGGTTGGTCATGGTGGCCAACAGATAACTCTGGGCGGAGACCTTCTGAACGGCCGGATTCTGCAAAATCATCGTCCTGAACGTCCCGAATTCCCGGGCCAGGTTTTCTTTCAGGGGCACATACACGACACCCTCGGGATTGAATCCCAGATCGGTGGTCTGCATGAACTCCAGTTGCCGGTAAATGGCGAGGGAGCCCAGGATCAGAACGCCGGAAACACAAAACTGGAAAGTCACCTGAATCTTGCGCAACAACTGTCCGCGCCGGCCGTGCCGGAACCTTCCGCGGATGGTTTTGACGGGACAGAAGGAGGAAAACAGCAGGGCCGGATAAATCCCGGCCAGGAACAGGGTGGCGGCGATGATCGACACGGCGACGAGCGGCAGTTCCGCGCTCCACAGCGAAAACGCGCGGCTCTGGCCGGTCAGCCGCTGAAATGACGGCCAGACAAGGGCCATCAGGACGAGTGCCACCAGAAAAGACAGGATCACCATCATCGTGGATTCCTGCAGAAACTTCCAGGAAAGCTGGGTGCGGTTGGCGCCGATGGATTTCAACAGACCTACTTCCGGGGTTCGGTTGATGAATTGGGCGGTGGTCAGGTTCAGAAAATTGATGCACGCGATCAGAAGAACCGACAAGGCGATCAGACAAAAAATATATACATATCTGACCTCGGTGATATTCAGCCAGGACATCTGGATCCTGCTCCCCAGATGGACAGTCGATAACGGTTGCAACAGAAAACGCCAACCCCCTTCCATAACGACCTGCGGGCAATGATGACGGCGGGCGATTTCGGTTATTTTCTTTCCCAGACCGGTGGCCACAGCACCTTCATTCAGCTCCAGATAGGTTACGAAATTAAACATGCCCCATTTTGTGCCGAAGTTGGAGAGAACATCTATGAATTCAAAGGAGGAAACGAAATCGAAAACAAGGTGGGAATTGGCGGGGATGTCCTCCAGCACGCCGACCACGGTGACGGACTGACCGTCCATCTCCATGACCTTCCCCATGGGATCTTCTTCCCCGAAATACTTTTTGGCGAAGGAATCCGTGATCACCAGATGATACGGATCCCTCAGTGCCCCGTGAGGATCACCTTTCTTGAACGGGAATGAAAACACATCGAAAAACGCCGGATCCGCGATAATCCCATTGTTTTCGTAATACACCAGATCATTGTACCTGAACACTTTCTGAAAATGAGTGGCGATCCGTACCGCCGCCGCCACCTCCGGCAGTTCCCGCGCGACAGCATCCGCCAGGGGCGCGGGCGAGATCTCCATCTCACCTGCGTCGGGTATATCGACGGCCACCCGGTAGATGCGATCCGCCCTGGCATGAAACGAATCGAAACTGAGTTGATGGCTCAGCCAGAACAGGATCAGCATGGAACAGGCCATCCCGATGGCCAGTCCGGTTATATTGATCAAGCTCAGGACTTTTCTGCGCCGCATCGTTCGCCAGAACTGCCGCAAATTGAACATCCACATTGTTATACTCCAGCTGATTGTATTGATCATGAAAACGGGTAGGGTGGAAATGATTTGCCGGCGGACCATCCGGCGGGCCGCCTGTTCGCCCTGTTCCTCACAAACCAGCGCGTACAGTTCTTCGTAATCACCGCACAATGACTCATGCTCCACATCATTGCGCAACCAGCAGATGATCCTCCGCCAGAATTTCGGCATGGCATGGCCTCTCATTATCTTCCGTCCTGGGGCCGGCGATACTGTTGCACCATATCCCAGAATCCTTCCATGATCCTGTCATGGGTGGACTTAGCCTGGATCAGCTCTTCGATTCCCCGGTCGGTTATGCGATAATGTTTTTTTCTCATTCCGCCACGGGTCGGTGTCGATTCGCCCAGCCAGGCATCCAGCCGGCCGCTGCGGGTCAGCCGGTCAAGCACATCATAGACCACCCCCAAGGTGACCCCTGCATCCGTGAGTTCATTCAGGGCCTGGTAGATACTCACGCCATACCCCTGCCCGTCGAGCTTCCAGACAGTCATCAATACATGCTCTTCCAACCTGGTCAACATTGCGTTCTCCCTGTCCTTATTGTCCGAAAGCGATCAAATTCTTTCGTGTTTCACGAATAAATACGGCGGCCCGGCCAGATTGTTTCGTCTTTTACGAATAAATATGGTCAAACGGGCCCGATGCCTGCCACAAGGATCATCGCCCCGGACGGGGATGATCCGGTACAGGATTTGCCCGGCTCTGGTGCATCCAGGGATGGCTCAAGGTCAATGGATGTACGGCGGGTAATGGCAAGATCCGAAGGCGGGTCATGCTCCCCGTTGCGGCGAAACGACCATCCGGACGCCGGGGCATCCGGCCCCATACGCCCGAACGAGCCTGGAGGCCCTCCGTATCTGCCGGTGAATCCCCCCGACTTTTCAACCCCTGACAGGCGGTTTGCCCGTCATGGGCCGGTCAGCGTCTTTCCTCCAGCAGAGCCAGCATTTCGGCACCCGCCGGCCCCATGTCCTGCAGTACTTTGCGCACCAACTGGCGTGTTGGCGGATTGTCCAGGAGCGCCCGGGCCAGCGCGGCCCCTTCCATGGCGGATAACCCGTCAAAACAGAAGCGGAGGCATTCCCGGCGCTCGTCACCCATCAGCTCGCCGGCCCGGGCGGTCACGATGAACTCCCGCAGCGGGGGCTGCCCGGCCGGTCCGAAAGCCATCAGCGCCTCGGCCGCGTCATCGGCCCAGGAGGTCTGCAGCACACCCGCCAGCGCTGGCAGGGCCGCTTCCAGCTTCAGCCCGGCGACACACCGGCTCCAGTCACCGGCATCATGCACGCACAGCCACGTCTCGTTTTTGGCGGGAAAACGCAGGTTCCCCCGGGCCGCCTCATCCCCCAGTTGCAACAGCTGGGCGGCCAGCTCGTTCCGCCGCGGCGAATCCGGCCAGACGGACACCACCGCCGCCAGGTATCCCGCGTTCAGCGTCCGGAGGGCGCGGTCCCAGAATCCGGCGATTTCCTCCAGGCGGTAGGGCGGCAAGGGCAGACCCGTCAGGCGGTGCACCTTTACGGCCAATACGAACGTTTCATTGCGGGCATCCTGGTCCGGTACCAGCCGCCCCAGGGCGGCCAGCGCATCCTTCCCGCCCGGTGCCAGGGCAACAGACCGTTCATGCAGAAAAAGAAGCAGGGCGGCGGCCAGGCGGTAGTCCTCCTCTTCATCGCTGGCGGCACTCTCCAGGGCGGCGTCCAGAAGAGTTTGCACCACCGCCGCCTCCATCGGCGCACCAACCGGAACCACACGCGAGAGGGATCCCAAGGCCACTTCCTTGGTGGTCTTGTCCTCGTCCAGCCACTCCGGCGGCGGCAGGGCGGCCCGCATCAGTTCGCTGACTCCGGCGGTGAAGGCCATCAGCACCAGCCGCATCCAGCGCCCGCCATACGTGGACGGCTTGGCCGAAGCGATTTCGCCGGCCAGAAAGCCGGCCAGATCCGACATCCCCGCCCGCCCGGCGTACCAATAGACAAACCGCCGTGTGGCCTCGTCGGAAGTGACGGCCAGGCGACGGATCTCGGACGGGCTGAATGGATAGTCGTGGGCGTGCAGCATGTGCAGATAATCATGGCAGGCCTGACCGGAAAGAGATGTCAGAATCTCCGCCACCCCCTGCATGGCGGGTCCCGGCAGCAGCAGGGACCGCATCATCTCCGCCCGGCGGTCCTGTCCGAAGACCTGGCGGGCCATGAAATTGACAGCCGCCGCGCCATCGCCGGTCCGGGCGGCCTGACGGGCGGAAAAATCGCGCCCCAGACGCTGGTAGTGCTCCGGCGCGGCCTCCACCGGCAACAGCAGCAAGGCCCGAACCCGGACATCCCACGGTTGGGCATCGTCGGCAAAGATGGCGTCGAACACCATGGCGCCCGCTGCCGGATCATACTTGCCCAGGTCGCGATAGGTGCCGTCGTTGCGCAACACAGCCGGATTCTGCCGGCAACGTTCCAGCATTTCTTCCGGAATTGGCGGCCGTTCCGCCCGTACCTGGATTCCGGATCCGGCCACCACCATCAGCACGGCCAGGATCAGCCAGCGCTCTGCAACGGCCACCCGGGCCCGCCATTCACGGCCGGCGGCAGAACCGCGACCGGCCGGTTGCCCCTTTCGACCGATTTCACTATATTTCATCGATCTGCTCCTACATTGGTTGCCGCTATTCTACCGCCTGTCGGTCCAGGGTGCCAAGGAAATCACACCGATCCTGTGCAGACAGGCCCGGATGGTGGACCGGCGGCCGTTTTTTCGAAGCCGCTCCTGCGTCGGCTGCATCATATGGTTATCCGCAAAGAGGTGGAATCATTTCATATCAACCCACAAACAGGAGGATTGTTACATGTTAAAGGAAAAGTATCAGGCGGTGTTCGATTATGCCAACGAGCTGAGCATCCAGGACGTATCCTGGCGGGAAGAAGGCGGCAAGCTTTATATCAAGGGGATGGCGCCGTATCAGAACGAGAAAAATCTGTTCTGGGACAAGCTCAAAACCTTTGCCGACTGGAAGGGCCAGGTGGCCGCCGATATCCGCGTGCTGAACACCGACATCTACGGGTACTACACGGTGCAGCCCGGGGATTCGCTCTCCAAGATCGCCAAACTGCATCTGGGCAACGCCATGAAATACATGGATATATTCAACCTCAACACCGATATTCTCAAGGATCCCAATGTCATCCAGGTCGGCCAGAAGCTGAAGCTGCCTCACCCCGAATAGCCCCTCTCGCGGGAGGGGATTGCCGGCGCAAGGTGCGGCCCGGAGCATGGTGTCGAACGACCGGCCGGCACCAGCCTGGTGGTTCACATCCTCCGCGGCCCAGGGGCCGGAGAAACATCACCGCCCGGTGTTGAGTCAATCTGTGCGCATCGCTATTTCGGCGTCGGCATGGCGACCCGGACCGGGATTTCGACATGACTCCGGTCTGCGGCAGGAGCCTGTCATGATCAAACGACAATCCGCACCCCTTTGGCTGATTGCGGGGGTGTTGGGCCTGCTTTTCGTATCCGCCGGTCTGGCCCAGAGCCTTCTCAACTGGCCCGAGAACGCGGGGGAATCTTCCCCTGCCGGGGAGGAAAAGCTCCCCTCGCCAGAAGATCTTCGGGAACGGATCGACCAGCTGGCACAACGCATCCACCAGATCACCACCGCCGAACCGGATGTCTCGGATCCGCTGCTGGTGGACAGCGCCCGGCGACGGGAACGGCTTTCTCTTCTCCGTCGTCTGCAATCGGCGCTGCAACGCACTCTTGAAGCCCTGCAGCGCCGCGAGGCGCTCACCGAGGAACGAACCCTGCTGCAAGACCAGGTCTCGGTCCAGACACCGCCCCATGGTCCGCAGAAACCGCCCTACACCTTGGCCCAATATGATGAATTGTACGATTCCCTGAATCTGCTGCGTCAGAAAAACGACACCCTGGAGCTGGCCCGCAATCAGGCCCGCAAATCGAGGGAAGAGAATGTCGGCCGCCGGGAGGAATTCGCCCAGAAGATTCGCGCGTTGCGAAAATCCCAGGCCGATCTGCCACCCGCTGATGTGCCCACTCTGCAGCGATGGGAACTGGATCAGGCGGAGCTCGAGCATCGACTGGCGGTGGCCAATGTTGACCTGGAAACTCTCCGGATAGAGAACCTTCGTCGTGAAATGGAGGCCAACCGGCAACGCACCCTTCTCCTGGAACGTCAACTGACCTGGCTCGGCCGGCAGCTGGTGTTTGAACGCGCCCGGCTGGAGGAGCGGTTGGGGGAGATTACCCGCCAGAAGGAGACACTGCAGTCCCTCCTGGATGAGCGTAGCCGCCAGCTGCGGCAAGCACGCGAGCGATGGGCGGACGAAAGCCCCACCGGCGCGGACGCCCCGGCCGGTGGGGCGGCCGAGCTGACGCGGCCGGAACGTTCGCCCGGTCTCGCCTGGATCGAAACCTACGAGCTGGGTGTGGAACTTCTGCAGGAACAACAGACCTATCTGGACGAAACCGAGCGACTCTGGAAACTCCGCTTCGACCTGGTTCAGGGAACCGTTCCACCCGACCGCCTCGCCGAACACCGCGCGGAAATCCGCCGGCTCAGCCAGCGGATGGACCGCCATTTCGATCTGCAGCAGAGCAAGCAGACGGATTTGTATTCCCAGATCAGCGCCGTGGAAAAGGAAATGGCCACCCCCGCCGGCGGCGAAGACGCCGGGCGGCAGGAAGAGTTGCGCGCCCTGCAAGTCCGCCGGGACTATCTGGCCGGTCACCATTCCGCGGTCATGTCCTTCAAGCTGCTTCTGAATCGTGTCCAACACGACATCACCAGCCGCGTGGCCGATGAACCGGTGGGCATCGCCTGGGATGACGTCGGGCGATCCATCCGGACCATCTGGGAGTTCGAGGTGTGGGTGATCGACGACCATTCCGTCCAGGTGCGCGACCTGGTGGTCTCCATCATCATCCTGGTTCTGGGCACCTTCCTGGTCCGGTTCATCATTCGGCTGCTGAGCCGACGTCTTTTCCGGATGACCCAGCTGAAGGAAAGTACCGGTAAAACCATCGAGAAACTGCTACTCTACAGCGGTTATCTGATGATTCTCCTTTTCGCCCTGCGGATGGTGAACATCCCCCTGGCCGCCTTCGCCTTCCTGGGTGGCGCCATCGCCATCGGCATCGGTTTCGGCGCGCAAAACCTCATCAACAATTTTATCAGCGGGTTCATCATTATGGGCGAACGGCCCATCAACATCGGCGATCTGGTGGAAGTGGAAGGGATTCTCGGCCGGGTGGAGGAAATCGGCGCCCGCTGCACCCATATCCGGACTGGCGAGAACATCTACATCCTGGTGCCCAACAGCAGTTTTCTGGAAAAAAGCATCACCAACTGGACGCTGACAGACCGCAAACTGCGGGCCCGCATCAATGTCGGCGTTGCCTACGGCTCACCGGTCCGCCGGGTGGAGGAGTTGCTTCTTCAGGCCGCCCGCGAAAACCCCAAGGTATTGCGCGATCCTGAGCCGTTCGTCCTTTTCTCCGATTTCGGTGATAACGCGCTGATCTTCGAAGTTCATTTCTGGATCAGCGTCAACCGGATCATCGAACGGCGGATGATCGAGAGCGGTTTGCGCTTCGCCGTGGACGACCTGTTCCGCGACGCCGGGATCACCATCGCCTTCCCGCAGCGTGATGTGCATCTGGACACCCTCAAACCGCTGGAAATTCAGCTGAGGGGACGGCCGCTGTCCTCTGATGGCAAGAAAAATCCGGACTGATTCCGGATGTAAAATTTTTCTTTCCCCCGACTATACATTTTAGTAGAATATAACAGGGATATTGAGGAACGCAATTTCTGTTATCACTCCGCAAGATCAGGACATGGCCGCGTGAATGAACTTGTGTTGCTGTGGCTTCTATTGGCCGCCACCGGAATCGTCATTATGTTGATGGTGCTCAAACACCGCTTCCCTTCCATATGGCGACGTTGGCGCCGGCGGCTGGTCACCAGGCCCCCGCCCCGACCCCGGCATTCAAGGGTATTCACTGAATCCTCCGGGTCCACTCCCCCGGCATCCGATCCCCGCGAAGTCATCCGGATTGCGGAACAAATCCGCCACCTCCAGCGAGTGTATGGTGAATCCGGCAAACATCGGGAAAGACTTGCAGAGCTGCAGGGAGAATTGCAGCAACTGCATCCGGAGGCCGCATGGGCACACCCCGGCGAGGCCACCGACCCTTCATCGGACAATGGGCCGGACATGCCGGCCACCGCCGCACCGTCCAGGGAAGATCCCGTCTGGCGCAAACGGCAACTGAAGGAACTGGAGAAGCGGCTGCCTCGCCCCGGCTCCGGCCCGTCCCCCGACGCCGAATGATGATCGCCCCGCCGGTTTCTGCCCACATCTAATGATTTTTTAATATTGCCATGCTATAGTGCGGTCATTTCAGTCAAGGGGAAATCCATCATGCGTAAGATGCTCATTATCGCTTTGTTCGCCGTCCTTTCCACCCTCGTGGCGGGCCAGGAGCCAACCATTTTGCGGATGGCCACCACCACCAGTACCGAGAATTCAGGATTGTTGGCGTACATCCTGCCCCATTTCGAGAAGGAAACCGGCGCCACCGTGCACGTCATCGCGGTGGGAACCGGCAAGGCATTGAAGCTGGGTGAAAATGGCGATGTGGATATCGTCCTGGTTCACGCCCGGCCGGCGGAAGATACATTCGTGGCCGAGGGTTTCGGAGCGTACCGCCGCGACGTTATGTATAACGATTTCCTGTTGGTCGGCCCCCCGGGTGATCCGGCCGGACTGAACGGGGCGGCCGATGCCCCATCGGCGATGCAGAAACTGGCGGCGCAACAGATAAAATTCGTTTCCCGGGGCGATGACTCCGGCACCCACAAGAAAGAGAAGGAGCTCTGGCTGAGCGCCGGCATTACGCCCACCGGCAGCTGGTACGTGGAATCCGGGCAAGGCATGGGCGCCGTGCTGCTCATGGCCTCCTCCATGCAGGCGTACACCCTGACCGATCGGGCCACCTACCTCAAAATGAAAGAAAAGCTGGAACTCATTCCCGCCTTTGAAGGAGACCCGGTACTGTACAATCCGTACGGCGTTATTCCGGTCAATCCGGAACGGCATCCCGGGATTGCCTCCGCACTGGCGGAAAAATTCGTGAACTGGATCACTTCGCCACCGGTCCAGCAGCTCATCGCGGTGTACGGTCGGGCGGAATTCGGGCAATCCCTTTTTTACCCCAACGCCAAGACCGCGCACTGAAGCGCCTTGTCAACGGATCCTGCCGACGGTGGAAGCAGCGCTCCGGCGGCCCCTCCGGATCGGCGCCGCCCATCGGCACCCGTCCCGGGTCGAAACCTGCTCCGTCGCCGGGCGGCGGGCACTGATCCGCCGGGCCCATCATCCCAACGGTCGTCATTCAGCGCCAACACAATGCCGGTTGCATAATCTGCCGCAACCGGCGGGAGGGAGCCACCATGAGTGCAGTCATCTTCAGTCATGGCCAGGAAAGCGGCCCCTGGGGCCGCAAGATCACGTCTCTGGCCCGGGTGGCCGAAGCGGCCGGGTTCCATGTGTCCTCGGTGGATTACCGCGGCCTGGCCACCGTGGAGCAGCGTGTGCCGCGCCTGCTGCAGCATTGCCGGGCGGCGGGGAGCGTCGCGGTCCTGGTCGGTTCCAGCATGGGCGGTTACGTGGCCGCCGCCGCGGCCCGGGAGATACAGCCGGCCGGCCTGTTTCTCATGGCGCCGGCCCTGGGCCTGGCCGGATACCCGCCGGACCCCGAACCCCATGCCGGCCGCATCGTCCTGATCCACGCCTGGCAGGACGACATCATCCCCGTATCACACAGCTGCCGCTTCGCCCGGCAGTGGGGCGCCGAACTCCACCTCGTGAACGGCGATCACCGCCTGGAGAGTCGCCTGCCCCTGATCGCCCTCATTTTTCACCATTTTCTGGAATCCATCCCTGCGGATGGCAGGTGGACTGCCGACCCATCATCGTCGTGATCGCAGGCAGAAACGCAGAATTGTGCCCAGCACCACCAGGGCGATGCAGGCCCAGGCCAGGCCCACCAGCACCGCCGGAATACCCGTCAGGGAAGCGATGACATCCGCGTCGCTGCCGGTGACGGTGCGGTCGATGAGATCCGCCTTGATATCCACAATGACATACAAACAGCTGGTCAACGCCAGAAACTTCAGCAGATAGCCGTGAAACCGTTCCGGCAGGTAACGCCAGGCCAGAATCAGGCCTCCGCCGAAAAGCGTCACGAAAAGTAGCCCGAACCACTCGCCTGAAGACAGGAAGAGAAGACCCGGCACCGCCATCAGGAGCCCCAGGACCAGGGTGATGGACCGCGGACGGCGCGAGCGGCAGGTCAGCCAAAGGAGCAAGCCCCCGCCCGCCATACTGCCCAGGTAACCGGCACTGGTCACCAGCAAGCGTTGGAGCGTGCCTTCGGGAACCAGATAACGGCAGCTGCCGCCGAGGCGGATATTCACTTCCAGGCTGACGATGGACCCGCCCACCATCAGCGCGGCCAGTCCGTGACTCAGTTCATGCAGCAGGACCACGAACAGCTTGATGGGGAAGAGCAGCCAGGTATGCCACAACCAGACAGCGAGCCCGAAACTGAGCCCCAGGACGAGCCATTGCCTGACGGGTGATTCCATGCCCGGCTTCGGGCCCTGCGAACGATGCGACATGCGTGCTCCCGCGTTTTTTCCGGACGGCCCATTCTAGCCCAATGTCCCTTCTTCAGGCAACGAACGATGCGTCTCCAGCCCCATGCATTCCTTCCGAAAACCAAATGCCCCTTGTGCTGCCGGGCGGAATATGATGAAATAAAAAGGATTGAAATCGTCTTCCACACTTTGTGCAGGGATGCCCCGACGCCTGGCTGTCCGGGATCCCGGAGAAGGAGAAAATCCCATGATGCGAATCGTGATCATCACCCTGTCCATCATCCTGGCGATCATGATCGGTTTTTTTGTCGGCGCCCGGTTTTTCCCGTTCGAGGCCGGGCTGTCGGATACCCAGCGCATGGCCGCTGCGGAAAAACTGATGGGTCTGAGCTTTACCGAAGAGGAACGCGAGCTGGCCCTGGAGGATGTGCTGGAAAATCGCCACCATTATGGCAAAATCCGGCAAGTTTCCATCCCCAACCCGGTGCCGCCCGCCCTGGAATTCGAGCCCGTGGTGGCCGGCCCGGAGGGAGCGCCGGCGGCGGACGTCCCGCCGGAGATGTCGACCCTGCCTGTCCTGACCCGGCCTGACAAGATCGAGGAGCTGGCCTTCGCCACGGTGCGCGAGCTGGCGGAACTGATCCGGACCCGTCAGGTGACCTCCGAAGAGCTGACCCGGATGTACCTGGATCGTCTGAAGCGCTATGATCCTGAATTGCACTGCGTCATCACCCTGACCGAAGACCTGGCGCTGGAGCAGGCCCGCCGGGCCGATCAGGAAATCGCCCAGGGCGTCTACCGCGGGCCCCTGCACGGCATCCCTTACGGACTCAAGGATCTGTTCGCCGTCAGGGGCACCCGGACCACCTGGGGGGCCAAACCCTACCAGGATCAGGTGATCAACCAGGACGCCACGGTTTTTCGCAAGCTCAGCGATGCCGGGGCCGTGCTGCTGGCCAAACTGAGCACCGGTGCCCTGGCCTGGGGGGACGTATGGTACGGCGAAATGACCCGCAACCCCTGGGACACCGAACAGGGGTCGAGTGGCTCCTCCGCCGGCCCGGCATCGGCCACCGCCGCCGGTCTGGTGGCCTTCGCCATCGGCACCGAGACCTGGGGCTCCATCGTGTCCCCTTCCACCCGCTGCGGCACCACGGGATTGCGGCCGACCTTCGGTCGCGTCAGCCGGGCCGGCGGCATGAACCTGGCCTGGTCCATGGACAAGGTGGGCCCCATCTGCCGGGCGGTGGAGGATTGCGCGCTGGTGCTCGACGCCATCCGTGGTCCCGACGGCTTCGACCGGGTCGTGGTGGACCGTCCCTTCCCCTACACCCCGAATGTCCATCTGAAATCACTGCGTATTGGCTACGTGAAAAATCTGTTCGATGCGGATTACGACAACCGGCCGTTTGACCAGGCGACCCTCAGCAAATTGCGGGACATGGGCGCGCAGCTCGTCGAAATCGAATTGCCGGACCTGCCGGTGGGGGATCTGTCCTTCATTCTCAACGCCGAGGCGGCAGCCGCGTTTGATGAAATGACCCGCACCAACCTCGACGACCAGCTGGTGCGACAGGTACGGATGGCCTGGCCCAACGCGTTCCGCACCGCCCGCTTCATACCGGCGGTGGAGTACATCCAGGCCAATCGGCTGCGCTATCTGGTGATGGAGCGGATGAAGGAGCTGTTCGCCGGCATCGACGTGTACGTGGTGCCGACCTACGGCGGCGACAACCTGCTGATGAACAACCTGACGGGTCATCCGGCGGTCGTATTGCCCAACGGCTTCGACGACAAGAACCATCCCGTCAGCATCTGTTTTGTCGGCGACCTGTACGACGAAGCCACGCTGCTGGCTGTGGCCAAGACCTACCAGGACGCCACCCCGTTCCATCAGAAGCATCCGGCCCGTTTCACCGTCGGACAATAACCGGCCCGTCAACCGGAGCCGGCAAGCCATATCCCCGTCGGGAGAGTTTATCATGACGAATATGACACGCTGTGGCGTCCTGAGCCTGATCCTGGTGTGGGCCCTGACCACCCCCCTGGCGGCCGGCCCCCGGCCGATGAAACCCGAGGATCTTTACCGGATCAGGGACGTGGGCGATCCGCAGATATCACCCGATGGTCACCGCGTGGCCTTCACGGTAACGGTCACGGACCTGGCCACCAACACCGTTGACAGCGATATCTGGCTGGTCCCCGTCTCCGGCGGCGAACCCCGCCGGCTGACGACCAGCCCCGGCGCGGACCATTCGCCACGCTGGTCACCCGACGGCCGGCAACTGGCCTTCATCTCCCATCGCCTGGGAAGAGCGTCACTCTGGCTGATCGACCCGGATGGAGGTGAAGCCCGACGGCTGACCCAGGGGGACATCGATCTGAACGATCCCCGCTGGACGGCCGACGGCCAGCATATCCTGTGTCACGGTCGCGGCCTGCCCGAGAAGGTATCACGGCCCGAAAACCCCTATCATGAGGAACTGCCCCTGTGCGAAGCCCGGACCATCCATCGGCTGCTGTACCGCCAGTGGGATCGCTGGCTGGGAGATGAGTGCAACCGGCTTTGCCTGGTATCCGTTGACGATGGCTCCGTGACAGCCATCACGCCGGCTGACGGGGACACCCCGCCGGTCTCGCTGGCCAGTCATCATGACTATGACATCGCCCCCGACGGCCGCCAGGTCTGCTACGTGCGCAACAGCGACGCTCCGGGCTTCGCGAGTTATCCGGACCAACCGGACGCCAATCCCGAGCGGGCCGTCAGCACCAACCACGATCTGTTTCTGGTCTCCCTGCCCGACGGTGAACCGGTTCGACTGACCACCAATCCGGCGCTGGACAGCCAGCCCCATTATTCGCCCGACGGCCGCTACCTGGCCTACACGGCCATGTCCCGGCCCGGGTATGAGTCCGACACCCGCCGGCTGATGCTGCTGGACCGGCAGTCGGGCGCCATCCGGTCGCTGACGGATCCGCTGGATCGCTCCGTCGACGAAATCGTCTGGCACCCCGACAGCCGGCGGCTCTTTTTCACCGCCCGGGATGAAGGACGGAGCTCCATTTATACGGTGGACATTTCCTCCGCGGCACCCCGGCGACTGGTCCACGACGGATACAATACCCAGCTCCGCATCTCGCCCGATGGCGAGACCCTCGTTTGTGCCCGTTCCTATTGTCATCGCCCCACGGAATTGTACACCCTGCCGGCCACCGGCGGCGAAGGACGTCCCCTGACCCGCCTCAACGACGATTGGCTGGCGGAGGTGGACCTGCCCCGTCTGGAAGAATTCCGGTTTACCGGTGCCGGGGGGACGGAGGTCCACGGATTCATCCTGAAACCACCCGGCTTCGCCGAGGGACAAAAGTATCCTGTCGTCCTCACCATCCATGGCGGCCCGCAGGGCATGTGGGCCGACCGGTTCCTGGCCACCTGGTTTACCTTCCCGCTGGTGACCTCGCCCGGCTATGTCGGTGTGTTCATCAATCCCCGGGGCAGCAGCGGCTACGGAGCCCGTTTCCGGGAAGAAGTCAGCCGCGACTATGGCGGACGATGCTACGACGACCTGATGGCCGGTCTGGATTACGTTCTGGAGACTTTCTCCTTTGCTGATCCGGAACGAACAGCCGCCGTCGGCGGCTCTTTCGGCGGCTATTCGGTGAACTGGATCATGGGCCGAACGGATCGTTTCACCTGCCTGGTCAGCCACGCCGGGCTCTACAATCTCGGCAGCTTTTTCGGCGCCACCGAGGAGATCTGGTATCCGGCGTGGGATATGGGGCGCAGTCCCTGGGAGGAGCCCGAACTGTATGAACGCTGGTCGCCCCACTGTCTGGCCGGCCGTTTCCGCACCCCGACGCTGATCACCCACGGCCAGCAGGATTTTCGGGTCCCGGTCACGGAAAGTTTTCAGCTGTTCACGGCTCTCCAGCTGCAGGGGATCCCGTCACGGCTGCTCTATTTTCCCGACGAAGGCCACGTGATCAGCACACCGCAGAACAACGTCCGCTGGTGGAAGGAGATCCACCGCTGGCTGGCGGAATACCTGCACTACACCACTGATCAATGACTTCAGCGAGAGAGACGGACATGAACCCAGCGGCGGATGACACCCTGCTCGTTGTCCAGGGACGGACCGAAGTCGAGGGCGAGTTACTGCGCAGTCTTCTGGAAAACAGCGAAATCGAGACTTTTCATGTCCCCAGCCTGGCATCGGCCATCCTGGGACGATCCACCGGCTTCCGCTTCGGCATTCGCCCCGGCGACCGCGCGGTGGCGGCGGAAGTTCTGCGGGAACGAGGCCTGGAGCTGGAGGATTTCCTCGCGGTCGCCAGCGCCTATAATCTGGATGTCCCCTATTACGTTCACAGCACAGCCGATCCGCGCCGGGTGTCGTGGCGCGGTGTGGTCACGGCCCTGTTCTTCATCGGGCTGGGCACGGTGCTGGTTCTCCGTTTTTGCTGAAGGGCACACCGGGGGCGACGAAGTAGCCTTTGCCGGGCTCACGGCCCGCCTTGGCCGGGATAACTTTTTCTCCCGCACCATCGTATACACCTCGCTCTGAAAAAATGCCGCCACAAGGTTCCGGAATTCATTGCAGGAGAACGCCCCCTTGACCATGGAATACCTGAAAAACGCCGTCCGGCATCTTTACCGCGTCAGGATCTTCACGCTCATTCAGGTATTTGGCCTGGCCGCCGGCCTGGCCACCAGTTTGATGATTTTCCATTACGTCATCGTCGAGACCGGATTCGACACGTTTTATCCCCATCACCCGCGCATCTACCGCCTGCGCTGTGAACGGACCAGCCAGGAGGAAACCACCGCCCGTTTCGCCTCGTGCTGCCCGGCGGCCGCGCCCCTGATCCGGGAACGCTACCCGGAGGTGGAAGTCATCGCCCGCATCCACCGGTACCGGGCCAATGTGTCTTATGAAGACAAGGTTTTCACCGAGAACAGGCTGTTTTTCGCCGAACCGGATATCCTGCGTATCTTTCCTTTCCCTTTCCGGCACGGCCATCCGGCCGACGGACTGCGGGAACCGGACACGGCGTTCATTTCCGTGTCCACCGCCCGCAAGTACTTTGGGGAAGCCGACCCTTTGGGCCGGGTGATCCATCTGGACAAACACAGCGGCTACAAGATCACCGGGGTCTTCGAGGATGTCCCGCCTGCATCACATCTCCAGGTTGACATTCTGCTCGCCTATCCGAATCTGCTGAAGCTGTACGGTGACGAAATCGAGAAATCCTGGGGGCACACGGGCTTCCACACCTATCTCCGTCTCCGTCCGGATGCCGATCCCCTTGCGCTGCAGGCCAAGCTCCCCCGTCTGGTCGAGACCGAATTCGGTGCCGTACTGGAACAATACCAGATGAAGATGGATCTCCGGTTGCAACCATTGACGGACATCCACCTGAATTCCCGTTTCATGCAGGAACTCGAACCCGGCGGCAACGCTGCAGCGGTGGAGATGCTGACCGGCATCGCCTTTTTTCTCGTGCTGATCGCCTGGATCAACGACATCAACCTGTCGACGGCCATTGCCCTGAAGCGGGGCAAGGAAATCGGCTTGCGCAAGGCGCTGGGGGCCGGGCGATGGCAGCTCATGGGTCAGGCACTGCTGGAAACCGCCGTGGTGCATGGCCTGGCCGTATTGCTGGGCCTGGTACTGTTGAGCCTGTGCGTTCCGCTGTTTCACCAGCTGAGCCGCACCCCCATCGACCCGTCGCTCTGGCAGCAGGGATGGTTCTGGGCCATACTGGCGCTCCTGCTGGCCGGCGGCATCCTCGTCGCGGGCCTGTCCCGGGCGCTGGCCCTGGCCCGGCACAAACCGGTCGAGGCCCTCTACCGCAATACTGCGCCGCCCGTTTCCGGTTTGAATATCCGGCAGTTGCTGGTTCTGGTCCAGTTCGTCATCGCCATCTGTTTGATCACCGGCACATTTGCCCTGTACCAGCAATTGTCGTTCATGAAAAACCAGAACCCCGGCTTTCGATCGTCCGGGATCGTGACGATCATGGCCCCCCGGGTACGGGCCACCGAGTACCGGACAACATTCGCCGCTTTCAGGGATCTGCTCCTCCAGCAACCCGGCATTACCGGCATTGCCCATGTCACCGAGGTACCCGGCCGCCAGATCCTGTGGGATGCCGGCGGTATCTTCCGTCAGGGAGCCGGTATCACCCACAGCCGGAACTACAAGATCGTGGGTGTGGATGAACACTTTGTGGATCTCTTCGACCTGGAGATCGTGGCGGGCAGGAATTTTCGGAGTGAATACGCCGGCGATGCGTCTGCCCTGCTGCTCAACGAAGTGGCGGTGGAGTGGCTGGGCTTTGCCGGTCCCCGCAGTGCCCTGGGACAAAAAGTCAACTACTGGGGGGACATTTACACCGTGGTCGGCATTTTGAAAAACTATCACCAGCAATCACCGCGGGACGCGTTCGAACCCCAGCTTTACCGCTACATGCCTACCGGCCGGGATATGCGAGGTATGTTCGCCGTTCGGCTGGATTCGACGGACATCCCGGGCATACTGGCCATTATCGGCCGTCTGTACGGGGACTTTTTCCCCGGAAATCCATTCGACTATGTCTTTCTGGCGGACTACGTCAACGAACAGTATCAGTCGGACGAAACGTTCGGTGCCATTCTCACCCTGTTCTCCGGCCTGGCCATGCTGATTCTGGCCCTGGGGCTTTTCGGCCTGGCCCTCTTCAGCACCACCCAACGAACCCGGGAGATCGCCATCCGGAAAGTACTCGGTGCCGGCATCGGCCGCATCCTGCGGCTGTTGCTGCGGGACGTGGTGATCCTGCTGCTGGCGGCCTTTGTCATCGCTGTGCCGGTGCTCATCGGCGTTTTGAACCGATGGCTGGAGCAGTACGCCGAGCGTATCCACCTGCACGCCGGCATCTTTCTGGTGCCGCTGCTCATCGTGTTGCTGGTCAGCCTGCTGACCGTTGTGTGGCAGACCTGGCGAACCGCCACCAGGGCTCCGACAAAATCCCTTCGTTATCAATAATTTTGACTTCCGGCCACGCGGTCCAGGCCGCGGCGTGTTCATGGGTTGACCTTGCCCCCCCCGGGCTCGCTCGGACGGGATACCGGGCTGTGGTTTTCATGCGGTCCCATCGAACACTGATCAGCATCCAAGTTTACATAAAATAAGGCTCATCCCAAGAAAATTACTTGACAATCAGAAAAGAGGCTGCTAGAAATCATTGTTGTTTTTTTTAGAGGTAACCCCGCAGGATGCTTACCCTTAAAATTACAGCAAAATTTTTTTAGGAGAATTTGATTTTGGCCAAGAACATCTATGTAGGGAACCTGCCGTTCAGCACCTCGGAAGACGAACTTCGCGATCTTTTCAGCCAGCACGGCATTGTAAGTCGGGTGAACGTGGTGGAAGACCGTGAAACCGGTCGCTCCCGCGGCTTCGCTTTTGTCGAGATGGATGAAGGTGGTGATGAAGCCATCGAGGCTCTCAACGGTGTTGAGATGGGCGGCCGTACCCTGCGGGTGAACGAAGCTCGTCCCCGTCCGGAACCCCGTCGCCGCTGGTAGTCGCTACCCCCAGAAATCCCTGAATCAAACCTGAAAATTCCCCCATCCATCACCCCGCTGGATGGTGGATGGGGTTTTACCTTGCTCGCCGGAAGGTTCGGTTCACCGAGCCCGTTCTTCCCCGGACATCCATCGGCGGACACGGCCGAAATATTCTCACAACTTTTTCCGCTTCCCGACGACAAGTCTTTCAACGGATGACAGGCCACCCATGGCCTGACCTGTCGACCGCAAGTCCTTTTTCAATTGATCTGACCTTCGCCGGGGGGTAAAAAGGGAATACCCTTCGTCCTGCACGCTTTCATCAGCCCGCCTGCCCGACGCCCGCGGCGGGGAAGGAGTGGACATGCGCGCGTATCTGTGGCCCGAATATGTGGTCTGGGAGACCACGCTGGCCTGCAATATGAATTGCCTGCACTGCGGCTCCCGGGCCGGATATGCCCGCCATGACGAACTGAACACCGATGAAGCCTTCGCCCTCATTGATCAGCTCCTGGAGCTGGGGAGCCGCCGGGTCATCCTGTCAGGGGGTGAAACACTGCTGCGGACCGACTGGCCTCAGCTGGCCGGACGCCTGCTGGAAGGCGGCGCCCAGGTGGGAATCATCACCAACGGCCTTCTGCTCTATCGTCGCGGTGACGTATTGGATCGGCTGCTCCACCTGCAGTGCGAATACGGCAACGTGACCGTCGGGATCAGTATCGACGGACTCAAAGAGACCCACGAATTGATCAGGGGCAAGGTGGATGGATTCCGAATTGCCCTGGACGCCGTGGACCTTCTCCTGGCGAATGGTTTTCCGGTGGTGATCCTGACGACGGTCAACCGCCGGAACCTGCCGGATCTGCGGCGCCTGCGGGACGAGGTGATCTTTCCCCGCCGGCCCTTCGCCTGGCAGGTGCAAACGACCAACAAGTACGGCCGCATGGAAGAACACCCCGACTGGTTCCTGACAGCGGAGGAATACATGGATCTGTGCGAAATGCTGGTGGAGACCCGGCGCTTGCGTTCGGAATCACCGCGCACCGATCCGGCCGATTGCATCGGTTATTTTTCCGAATGGGAAGCCGGGTTGCGTTCGACGGCCTGGCGGGGATGCCAGGCCGGTCTGCGCGTATTGGGCATCCAGAGCAATGGCAATATCAAGGGCTGTCTGTCGTTGCTGGATCAGTGCTTTGTGGAAGGCAACATCCGCCATGAACCCTTGCGGGATATCTGGGACCGCCCGGGCGGGTTCGCCTACAACCGAGAATTCTCGCCGGAACAGCTGACGGGGATGTGCGCGGATTGCGTGCACGGCCGTCGCTGCGCCGCCGGCTGTCGGGCCGTGGCCCACTCCGTGACCGGCGCCCTGCATCAGGCGCCCTATTGCCTCTACGGATTCGTCGAGAAGGCAGCGCTTGCCCGCGTGGCGGCATCCGGATCCCCGGGGGAGACAGCCGTCCGGTCATCTTCGCTACAAGCCCTGGAAGGAGAGATATAATGAAAATTCCTGGCAATTATCAGGCTTCGTACCAAACCGTCCAGCAGGCCATGACGCCCGCCACGACCAAGACGGCGGAACTGGGCAAACTGTCACTGCAGGAGATTTCCCGGAATGTCGGTGCCAACGTCCTGGAGAACATTACCCGGCAGGCCCGGACCGACATTTTTTCCGAGCCGCCCGTGCTAAGGTACGGTGTCATCCTGCCGGCCCCGCCCCAGACCGGCAACATGGTCCCCATGTACGGGGTGATCATGCCGCCCGGTGATCTGCCTGCCGGCCAGCCGGCCCCCGGTCCCAGCATCGTCATGAGATACGGCATCAGCATCCCCCCGGCGCCCGGGACACCTGCCGGCACCGGCGCCCCGACGGCGCCGCCGGCGCCGGGACTGGGCGGCATCATCGGCCACGTCGTCGCCCAGGGCCCGAATCGCCTGGAAGGCCTGGTCCGGGAGACCATGGGCGATCTGAAGCAGGTGGACCCCGGTGCCCTGGATCCCCAACAGCAGAGCCAGTTCGATCTGCTGCAGGATGTCTACAAGCTCATTGAGGAATTGTTGTCGGAAATGATCCAGCTGTGTCAAATGCTGCAAAGCCGCCTGGGCGGAATGGGGAGGTCGTGATGGCCCGACTGAACGTGCAAGCCAATCCGGAGGAAGTCCTGCTCTTCATGGAGGCCAGCCAGATATTTTACGCCCGCGGACAGTACGCCCAGGCCGAGAAGGTGCTGCAGGGCGCCCTGGTGCTCTCGCCCGACAATCCCGATGTCTACGCCTGCCTCGGGGCGGTATGCCAGGTGCAGGGCCGCTGGGATGAGGCGCTGGATTACCTGCAGCGCTCGCTCAAAACGTGCCCCGGCGAGAAATGCGCCCGCACCAACCTGGCCCAGTTGCTGCTCCAGGAAGGGAAAGTGACGGAGGCCACCACGGAACTGAAACAGGCCCTGGTGGATATGCCGGCGGACCACCCGACCCGGGCCCGCACCGAGGCCCTGCTGGACATCACCCGCGCCATCGACCAGCTCCAGTCTTCGTCGGACTGAGGCCGGCCGTCAGGAGAACCACCGAATCTGTCCGTTGGGAGCGGCATCCGCCCAGGGTATCCGCCGCACCACCGCTGTCCGGCTACCCTTCCGGCGACGGCCGGCCTTCCCGGCTGACTTCCGGCCAGGCATGGTTCTTTTCGCTGAAGGCGGCCAACAGCCTGCCCCGACGGTTTCGCGGGGCGCAACCCGTTTCCCAGCTATCGATTTCTTGACTTTGCCGCGCCGGCGGTGGTAAAAAGGAGGGTCCGGAGGGGCGCGCATGCACGAGGTATCCATCGCCCACAACATCGTGGAAATCGTCACGGAAACACTGCGCCAGCACCAGGCTTCCGTGGTGCGGACCCTGCGGATCTCCGCCGGCCGCCTGTCCGGCGTGGATGCCGAGGCCCTGCGCTTCGCCCTGGACGTGGTCAAGGACGGAACGGTGCTGGCCGAGGCCGAGTTCGACATCCAGGTCCCCCCCGCCGCCGGCGTCTGCCAGAGCTGCGGCCGGGAGGTGGAGATGACGGACATCTTCGTACTGTGCCCCCACTGCGGTTCGACGGCCGTCGAGCTGACGGCGGGTGACCAGTTGCAGATCCTGGACATGGAGGTGGAATAAACATCATGAGCCGCATCGACTTGCAGAAAAAGATCCTGTCCAGAAACGACGAGATCGCCGTGACCCTGGCCGAACGCTTTCGGCAGCACGGCATCTATGTCATGAACATGATTTCGTCGCCCGGTAGTGGCAAGACGACCCTGTTGGAAAAACTGATCCCCCTGTTTCGGGAGCGGCAACTGCGGATCGGTGTTCTGGAGGGGGATGTCCAGACCGAAAACGACGCCCGTCGCATCGCCCGGCTGGATGTACCCGTCCAACAAATCATCACCTGCGGCAGCTGTCACCTGGACGCCCAGATGATCGAGGAACACCTGGCGGCCCTGCCCCTGCCGGAGCTGGACCTGCTGTTCATCGAAAACGTGGGGAACCTGGTCTGCCCTTCGACCTATCTGCTGGGCGAGGACGACAAGATGGTGGTCCTCAGCACCGCCGAGGGGGATGACAAGCCCATCAAGTATCCGGCGGTTTTCCGGCGCGCCGCGGTCATGGTGGTGAACAAGACCGATCTGATGGCCCTGACCGATTTCGATCTGGATCGGGCCATCCACTATGCCCGGGGGATCCGGCCGGATGTGGCCGTCTTCCCGGTTTCCTGCCGCAGCGGCGAAGGTCTGGCCGAGCTGTGCCAGTGGATCGTCGGGCGATATGAGGAAAAGACCCGGCAGTCGCGGAAGTGATTTGAAACGCTATCACTACTTCATCACGATCACCGGCATCGTTCAGGGAGTGGGCTTTCGGCCATTTGTGCATCGGCTGGCGCATGAGTGCCGGTTGCTGGGCAACGTCCGGAACGACTCCACCGGCGTATTCATCCACGCCGAGGGCCGGGCCGACGACCTGGCACGCTTTCTCCGGCTTCTGCCGGCAACGGCACCGCCCCTGGCCGTCATCGACCACATCGACCACGACACCCTGCCCCTGGAGAATTTCCGGGAATTCACCATCATCGCCAGCGAAAAAACAGCCGGACAGGTGACGTCCATCAGCCCGGACATCGCCACCTGCGAGGATTGCCGGCGGGAACTCCTCGACTCCTCAGACCGCCGGTATCTTTACCCGTTCATCAACTGCACCAACTGCGGCCCCCGCTACACCATCATCACCGAGATGCCCTATGACCGTCCGGCCACCAGCATGGCGGCATTCACCATGTGCCCGGCCTGCGAAAAGGAGTATCACGACCCCGCCGACCGGCGTTTCCACGCCCAGCCCAACGCCTGCTGGACCTGCGGCCCCCGGTGCCGCCTGCTGGACAACCAGGGGAAACCCCTGCCCGGCCCCGATCCTGTCCGCCAGGCGGCGGAACTGCTGCGGGCCGGACATATCGTCGCCGTAAAAGGCCTGGGCGGCTATCATCTGGCCGCCGACGCGGCCAACGAGGAGGCGGTCCACACCCTGCGCCAGCGCAAGCGGCGCGACGAAAAACCGTTCGCCATCATGGCCCGCGACCTGGACCGGATCCGGACGTTCGCCACGGTGACGGCCGACGAGGAGGTCCTGCTCCTTTCGCCGCAACGGCCCATCGTGCTTCTGCCGCAAAAGGCGGACGCCCCCATCGCCCCGTCGGTGGCGCCCCGCAACCGGTACTTCGGCGTCATGCTGCCCTACACGCCGCTGCATCTGCTGCTCTTCGAGGCCCACGACTGCGGCCCCCTGGTGATGACCAGCGGCAACTTCTCCGAAGAGCCCATCGTGACGGCCAACCGGCAGGCCGTGGATTTCCTGCGGCCCATTGCCGATTATTTTCTGACCCATAACCGCGACATTCTCGTCCGCAACGACGATTCCGTCGTGAGGACGTTCAACCGCCGGATCTATTTCCTGCGGCGGGCCCGCGGGTACGCCCCGGCGCCCGTTCGGGTCCAGGGGTCTTTGCCGCCGGTGCTGGCCACGGGGGCCGAACTGAAGAACACCGTCGCCCTCGGCCGGGACGACCGGGTGTTTATCAGTCAGCACATCGGCGATCTGGAGAATACCGAAGTCTACCACAGCTTCGAGGAGACGATCCGTCATCTCCAGGCGCTGTATGACATCCGGCCGGAGGCCATCGCCTATGACCTCCACCCGGAATATCTGTCCACCAAGTACGCCCTTTCCCGGGCAGATGAAATCCGCCTGGAAGGCGTGCAGCATCATCATGCCCACATTGCCGCCTGCATGGCCGAGAATGGCGTGTCGTCGCCTGTCCTGGGCCTGTCCATGGACGGAACGGGATACGGCACCGACGGCCGGATCTGGGGGGGCGAGTTTTTGCGATGCGACCTGCGGGATTTTGAGCGCCTGGCCCATTTCGAATACGTGCCCATGCCCGGGAGCAGCCGGGCGATCCGTGAACCGTGGCGGATGGCCGTCAGTTATCTGCGCCAGGCCTATGGTCCGGATTTCCGGCGTCTTCCGCTCCCCCTGCTGCAGGAAATCGAGCCCAAAAGCCTGGAGCTGCTGTTGCAGATGATGGACCGCCGGCTGAATTCCCCTGAGACGTCCAGCCTGGGACGTTTGTTCGACGGTGTCGCCGCCCTGTGCAATCTCCGCCAGCGCGTCTATTACGAGGGGCAGGCGGCCATGGAACTCGAGATGGCGCTGGTTCCGTCCGAGGAAGAAGGGTATGATATGGCGCTGGTCGACGGCACGGTCCGAACGACCACACTGATCCGTCAGGTGGTGGACGACGTTCTTGCCGGAATTCCCACGGGCCGGATCAGTTACCGGTTCCACCGCGGCCTGGTCAACCTGATGCGGGCGTTTTGCCGCGACCAGCGAACCACCGGCGGCCTCCGCACGGTGGCCCTGTCGGGGGGCGTTTTCCAGAACCACTGGTTGCTGCAGCACGTCCACCAGGCGTTGCAGGAGGACGATTTTCAGGTGCTGGTCCATCATCTGGTGCCGGCCAATGACGGAGGCATCTCCCTGGGACAAGCCGTGGTGGCCGCGGCCCGGCTGGGCCATCCGTCGGCGGAGACGGAGAGACCCCGCCACCGGAGCCGGCCGGCCACCGGGGGTCGTCCGCGGGAAGTCGAATAAGAAGGAGTGACCATGTGCGTTGCCATTCCCATGAAAATACAGGAAATGCGGGATAATCATCTTTGCACGGCCGAGATCGGCGGCGTGGCCCGTGAGATCAGCCTGATGATGCTGCCCGACGCCACTGTGGGCGATTATGTCATCGTCCATGCCGGTTTCGCCATCCAGAAGCTGGATGAGGAGGAGGCCCTGGCCACCCTCGAGCTCTTCCGGGAACTGGATGAATCGCTGCTGGCGGAAGACACAGACCATGAGTAAGCGTACCGGTTCCGACCATATCCTGCTGTCCCATGGCAGCGGCGGAAAACTGACCCACCAGCTGGTGGAAGAGCTGTTCATGCCCTATTTCCGCAACCCTGCCCTGGAATTGCTGGAAGACAGCGCCCCTTTCGCTGCCGGCGATCAACGGCTCGTCATGACCACCGATTCATACGTGGTGGACCCCGTTTTTTTCCCAGGCGGGAATATCGGCAGCCTGGCCGTCAGCGGAACGGTCAATGACCTGCTGGCCGGCGGCGCCCGTCCCGCCTTCCTCAGCGCCGGTTTCATCCTGGAGGAGGGGCTGCCTGTCAGCCATCTGGAGAGGATTCTTGCGTCCATGCGGGACGCGGCCGGGGAGGCCGGCGTCATGATCATCGCCGGCGACACCAAGGTCGTTCCCCGGGGGGCGGCCGACAAGATTTTCATCACCACCGCCGGTGTCGGCTTCTGTCCGGCCCATCTCCGCGTGGGCGCCCGGACGGTCGCTCCCGGCGATGCCATTCTGCTGAACGGATATCTGGGCGACCACGGCATTGCCGTCATGGCCGAACGGGAGGGCCTGTCCCTCCCCCAGGAAGTGGTTTCCGATTGCGCGCCCTTAAGTCGTCTGATCCTGCCCCTCTTCGATGCCGGGCTGCCGTTGCATGCCCTGCGGGATCCGACCCGGGGCGGCCTCTCGGTCACCCTGAACGAGATCGCCACGGCGGCCGATGTGGCCATCGAAATCGAGGAAGCCCGCCTGCCGATCCGGGTGGGCGTGCTGGCGGCCTGTGAAATCCTGGGATTCGATCCCCTCTATCTGGCCAACGAGGGGAAAATGCTCATTTTCCTGCCTGAATCACACGCCTCGGCGGCCCTGGAACTGCTGCGCCGCCATCCCCTTGGCCGGCAATCCCGCCAGATCGGTCGGGTCGCGGAGAAAGGACGTCCCCAGGTCCGTCTTCGGACGGAAATCGGCGGCCGCCGGATTCTCGACATGCCGCTGGCCGAGCAATTGCCGCGCATCTGCTGATCCCCTGATCAGCACGTTCGGCCCCGGGCACCGCGTGCATCCGCCCCGGTCCCGGTTCAGCCGTGCAGCTTGCCCAGCAGCCAGGCCATGTTACGGCCGAGCACCTGCATGGTTTCGATCCCTTCTTCATCAGCGGCCACGTCCCCTTTCTCGCGGCCGAACCCCATATTCCAGTATCGGGAGCCGGGCACGATCATCTGGCTGATGAAAAAGAGATGGTTCAGTGTGTCGAACACGTGCAGGCTGCCCGCCCGCCGTACGGCCACCACCGCCGCGCCCACCTTGCGCCGGAACATGTCGCCGTTGGCCCGGGCGACCATGCCGGCCCGGTCGATCAGGGCCTTCATCTCCGCCGTGACATCGGTGAAATAGGTGGGCGAGCCGAGGATGATCCCCTCGGCGGCCAGCATCTTCGCCACGCATTCATTCAGGGGATCATCATCGATGACACAGCGCCGGTTTTTTTCCTGAAAGCAGCGGGCACAGGCCGTACAGCCGCGGAGCCGCTGCCCGGCCAACTGGATCATCTCCGTCCCGATATTGGCCGCTTCCAGTTCGGCAAAAACAACCCGGATCAGCTGCGCCGTATTGCCGTCCCGCCGGGCGCTGCCGTTTATGGCCACAACCTTCATGCCGAACTCCTTTCCATCGGGGATGATCGGTCACCGCCCGACGTTTTTGCATCATGGATGAATCATCAGCATCGCATAACCGCGCCGTCGGCGCAACAGGTATATCCTTATGCCCCTCCCACTTCGGCTCACCGCTGTTCCCCGCCGGAATCAAGTGACTTTTCGGCATACTTTGGATATAATAAGGGGAAGTTTCGCCCACCAAATTCAGCACTAGAGGAAAAAAAATGGACCAATTTCCGACTGAAATCCCTCCCCATGAGCATTTCAGCGATTTCCGTGAAATGCTGATCAACAGCCGCGAAAAATGGGGGACCACCGATGCCCTCATGGAAAAGAAAAACAACGAGTGGCAGGCCATTACCTACAATGAATTGTTCTACCTGGTGATGTCCCTGGGGTGCGGCCTCCGAAAAATGGGCATGAAGAAGCGAACCCCCGTGGCCATCGCTTCGGAAAACCGGATCCGATGGGGCATCGCCTACCTCGCCGTAGCCTGCGGCGGCGCCATTTGCATCCCCATCGACCGCGATCTCAAGGAACAGGAGTTCTTTCATATCCTGTTCACGACGGAATCCGAGTTTTTTATCGGTTCGCAAAAGTATGTGGACATGGTCTGCGAGATGGGCGAGAAACTGCCCCACCTGAAATATATCGTCAACATGGATGACTTCGCCGAGAACAGCATCGTCGTCCCGTTCGAGGACATCATCCATCAGGGCAAAAAACTGTTCGAGAGCAACGCGTCCGATTATCCGTTCACCAAGATCGACCCCGAGGACGTCTTCACCATTCTTTTCACTTCCGGTACTACCGGCACCTCCAAAGGAGTCATGCTCAGCCAGAACAACATTATCAGCGACGTCTCCGGTGTGATGAAGGTCATCCCGCTGCGCCATCCGGAGCTCTTTCTGAGTGTCCTGCCCCTCCATCACACCTATGAATGCACCGGCGGTTTTCTGCTGCCGCTCAGTCACGGCATGACAGTGGCCTATGCCGAAAACTTAAAGCGGATCGCCGACAACCTGCTGGAAGTCCAGGCGACCATCATGCTGGGTGTCCCACTGCTGTTCGAGGCCATCTACAACAAGATCATGCAGCGCATCGAGGAAAAGGGCAAAATGAAGTTCAGGTTCGGCAAGGGGATTTCCGCCCTGGCCGAAAAAGTGTTCCGGAAGGATATCCGCCGCAGCGTTTTCCGCCCCTTGCATGAGAAATTCGGCGGCCGGCTGAAACTGCTCATCAGCGGCGGTGCGGCCATCTCGCCGGACGTGTCGCGCGGCTTCCGCGAACTGGGACTCATGCTCATCCAGGGCTACGGCCTTACGGAGACGTCACCCGTCATCACCCTGAACCTGCTGGACAATTTCAAGGACGATTCGGCGGGGCTGCCGGTGCCCGGAGCCCAGTTCAAGATCGAGGACGGCGAGATCTGCGTCCAGGGCCCCATGGTCATGCTGGGCTATTACAAGAACGAGGAGGCCACCCGGGAGGTCATCGTCGATGGCTGGTTCCATACAGGCGACCTGGGGTATATCGACGATGAGAACTTCATCTACATCCAGGGACGGAAAAAAGCCGTCATCGTCACCGCCAACGGCAAGAACATTTATCCCGAGGAAGTGGAGATCCACCTGAACAAGAGCCCTTTTATTCTGGAATCCCTGGTGTGGGAGGGACCCGAGGCCACAAAATACTGCGAGGAGGTGTTCGCCATCCTCGTCCCCAATATCGAGTATTTCGACCAGTACCTGGGCCGCCATGGCAAGAAGATTTCCGAAGAGGAAGTGGAAAAGATCCTCAAGGAAGAGGTCAAGAAATGCTGTGCCGGGCTGGCCAATTACAAGCGGGTAAAGCGGTTTACCATCCAATGGGAGGAATTCGAGAAAACCACCACCCGCAAGATCAAACGGTACCTCTATACCAGCAAGATCAAAAAGGTGGCCAGCAAGCAGAAATAAGCTTCAGAAGGAAACGAACCACTTTTCCGCCGAATCGCCCAGGAAGGCGCCGTAACGGTTGCCCGACTGCCATTTGATTTCCAGCCGAATGGGGGTAGTAAAACGGGGGCAAGTCAGGGTACCCTCGAACGAATCTCCCATCCGCAGCGGCAGGTCCGTTTCGGTCCGGAAACAGAGCCCGCTTTTGCTGACGTTGACGGAGGTGACGGTGGCATCCACCGCAAAACCGAGGGAAGTGGTGCCTTTCAACTGCAACTGGATTTGCAGCGGGATGCGTTTTTCCTTGCGAAGATTGATGCGGTCGTTGGCGTAATCAGAAACCATCCGGGCTACCCACCTGAACCGGATTCCTCCTTGACCTGGTATCCCCTGCGGGTACGAACGGTATAGTCGGGAGCGGAATCCGGCATGTTTTTGAGTTTCACCGAGATCTCCCGAAAACCGGACGTATCAGGTTGCCGCTGGGGATTGTAACCGATCCGGTACTGATGGCGCAACTCATTTGCGATGGTGATGGTGATATCGGACAACTGGTCCAGATCATCGGGAAAAAAACAGATCCCGCCGCTGATATCGGCAATCTGGCGAATCTCGTCGGCGGCCTTCTCCCGGGAGAAGGAACCCAGATCGAAGAGACTGTTGGCCCGCTTTTCCTGCAGGCCGATGAAATAGACCTGAATTTCGCCGGTTTTCACCCGTTCGAGCACGTTCTCGAAGGTGTAGTAGCTGTCCTTGTCCTCGCCGTCGGAAATGATGAGCAGGGCCTTGCGGTCCAGTCGTCCCTTATCGGCGTAGCCCAGGCCGAGATAGATGGAATCCCATAAGGGCGTGCCTCCTCCGGCGAGCATCTTCTCCTTGATGGCATCCCGGACGTCGTCCGGATCACGGGTGAAATCCTGCAGCAACTCCGCCTGGTCGTGGGAAAAATCGATGATGAAAAGCTCGTTGTCCCGATTGCTGTTGTTCAGAAAGGAATGAATGGACTGATTCACCCAGTGGAGCTTGCTGCGCATACTGCCGCTGGTGTCGATGACCAGGCCGAGAGTGATGGGCAGGTCCGCCTCCTGAAAAAGACTGATTTCCTGAACCTTGCCGTTCTCAAACACCTGAAAATTCTCGGCGGCCAGTCCCTCCACCGGGCGCCCCTGCGCGTCGAGAACGGTGACATCCATGGCCACCAGGTCCACCTTGACGCCGATGCGAAAGCCTTCCTTGCCCTGCTGGGCCGGCAGTGAAGACCACAAGCCGAGCGCCGTCATCCAGATAAGGAGAAGAAACCTAGTGCTTGGGCGCATAGTAGCCTTCCCGGTAGTGCAGGAAAAGATTGGGCAATCCCGGCGGAGGATTCAGCTTGACATTGATCCTGCGCCAGCTGCCGTCATGCCCCGTGTTGGTGGAAATATAGCCCAGAATGTATTGGTTGCGCAACTCGGCGTGGATCAGTTCGACGAAATATTCCAGCTCATTGATGGAATTCGGAAAAAAGACACGGCCGCCGGACATCTTGGCCAACTGCTGCATGATGCCTTCCCCATAGCCCATGGAGCCGTGTTCGCCGATGATGTAGATCTGGCAGTCCACTTCCCGGGCGAACTCGCGCACCTCGTTGAAAGAATAGCGGCTGCTATTGTCCTCGCCGTCGGTGACGACGATCAGCGCCTTTTTGGGGTGCGATCCCTGCTGGATGCGATCGAGGCCGATATAAATGGCATCCAGCAGCGCCGTATTCCCCTTGGGCTCGGTCATTCCGATCTTGTTCTGGATTTCGACGATGTTGTTGGTGATGTTCTGAGCGATCCGGGCCCGGTCACTGAACAGGACCAGCAGGAATTCATCCTGCGGGTCGCCGTTTTGCAAAAATTCAATGGCATTCTTGCGGGCTTTGAGGATCTTGGGTTTCATGCTGCGACTGACGTCGAACACCAGGCCAAGGGTCACCGGTGACGGCTGCTGGGTGAAATTGACGATGGTCTGCTGGACCTTGTCCTCGTAGACCTCGAAATGCTCCGGCTTGAGACCCGTGACAAACCGGTTGAGAGCGTCCGAAACGGTCACCCGGACCCGTACACTGTTGACATCTACCCGAATCGTAGCGTATTCTGGTTCGCGGTCGCTCTCCTGCGCGGACACAAAAGCTCCGAAAACCAAAAGGAACAGGGCGATAACCTTGATACGGCTCTGAAGCATATCTCTAAACCTCTCCACCGTATACGATGCATTTTGGATGAAAGATTCTCAAATAAAATCACCGGAAATAAACCGGACGTCAATGGTCGCGCCATGAGCATAACCCGCCCGCCCATCCGTCGCATTTTCATCGACCCCGCCAGCCGGGACCATGCCCTGACCGCGAAAATCCTGGCCGCCCTGCCCGGCCTGCCGGTGTCGTACGCTGCCCCGCCGCCGGATGCTCCGGATCGGTCCGGTGATGTGGACTCGCTGTATCTCCTGCCCGGCAAGGGAGAATTCCTCAAGCCGTGTCCCTGCACCCCGGAATATATCGGTTGTGATTACTATGTGATCAACTCCATGACCAATTGCAGCCTGGGGTGTACCTATTGCATTCTGCAATCCTATCTGGACACGCCGCGGTTGCGCATCTATACCAATTACCGCAACGTATTCGATGAGCTGGATCATTTTCTCGCCGCCCGTACCGGGGAATGCTTCCGGATCGGCACCGGCGAGCTGACGGACAGCCTCATCCTCGATGAGATCACCGGCATCGCCGCTGAGTACATCCGTTATTTCGCCCGTCAATCCAATGCCGTGCTGGAACTCAAAACCAAGACGGACAACATCCGCCATCTGCTGGGCATCCCCCACGACGGCCGGACGGTCATGGCCTGGACCCTTTCCCCGCCGGCGGTCATCCGGGCCCATGAAGGGCGGTCAGCCCGCCTGGAGCAGCGCCTGGCGGCCGCCACCGCATCTGTGGCTCACGGCTTTCCTGTGGCCTTCCATTTGGATCCCGTCATCCATTACCCCACCTGGGAAACGGACTATCCCGACCTCATCGCCGAATTGTTCCGTCACGTGCGGCCGGCGGACATCGCCTGGATCAGCCTGGGATCACTGCGTTTCATGTCCGACCTCAAGATCATCGTGGAAACGCGCCGTCCGGGCTGCGATCTCTTTCAGGATGAATTCATCCGTGGTCTTGACGGCAAAGCCCGATATTTCATTGATCTGCGCCTGAAAATGTACCGCCGGATCGTTGACGAGCTGCAGAAACATGCGCCCACGACACCGCTGTACTTCTGCATGGAGTCGGCCGATGTCTGGCGGGAGATCCTGGGCTGGGCACCGGCGGACCAACGGCAGCTGCGACACGAACTCACCCGGAGGTTTTTCTCATGACGGGGGCCTTCGAACCGGCGTATGTGGCCACCTGTCGCCGCGGCGGGATGGAGGCGATCCTGGCGAAACTGCGGGCGCGGGCCCGGCGGTGTAATCTTTGCCCCCACTGCTGCGGGGTGGACCGCCTGCAGGATGAACGCGGACGATGCCGGACCGGCCGGCAGGCCGTGGTGGCCAGCCATGGCCCCCATTTCGGAGAAGAGCGTCCCATTTCCGGCCACCGGGGGAGCGGCACCATCTTTTTCGCCCATTGCAACCTGTTTTGTCTGTTCTGCCAGAACGACGACATCTCCCACGGCGGCCACGGCCGGCCGCTATCGCCCGCGGAACTCGCCGCCATGATGCTGGACCTGCAAAAACAGGGCTGCCACAATATCAACCTGGTGACGCCGTCCCATGTGATCCTGCCGGTGGTTGAAGCGCTCTCCCTGGCTGCGGCCGAAGGCCTGAGTCTGCCTGTGGTGTACAATTCCGGCGGCTATGATTGCGTCGAGAGCCTGGCGCTGCTTGCCGGGGTGGTGGACATCTACATGCCGGATCTGAAGTTTCTTCATCCGGACTACGCCCTCGAGTGGACCATCGCCCCAGATTATCCGGCCGTGGCCACCGCGGCCATCCGCTCCATGCACCGCCAGGTGGGGGACCTCGAATGCGGGCCGGACGGCGTGGCCGTTCGCGGATTGCTGGTCCGCCACCTGGTCATGCCCGGCGCCAGCGAGGACAGCCGCGCCATCCTGCGCTTTCTGGCCGAGGAAATTTCCCCGGCGACCTACGTCAACATCATGAGCCAGTACCGGCCGTGCGGCGAGGCATACCGCACGCCCCAACTGGCGCGCCGTCCCTCCGCCGGAGAATACGGGGCGGTGGTCCGGGAGGCCCGGCGGCTGGGATTGACGCGCGCCGAAATCCAGGGCGCGTGGAGCTGGTAACCGGACCGGCCGCAAACCGGCTCTGAATATACAGTTGGAATTTTAGATTTGGTCTGGGTGATTTTTTCGCTATAATTCAGTTTTTCGTCCCCGCTGCGGGGAACGTTGACAAAGCGCCACTCACCATAGCCAGAACCAGGAGTCATCGCCCATGCAAAATTTTCGACCCTTTCGCGTTGTACCCAATCTGCCGGCCCGGCTGAATGCCCTCAAATACATTGCCCACAACCTGTATTTCACCTGGAATCAGGATGCCATCCGGCTGTTTCACCGCATCGATCCGGATCGCTGGGAACAAAGCCAGCACAATCCCGTGATGTTTCTGGGCATGATCAGCCAGAAACAGCTCAACGAGATCCTCACCGATGAAGGTTTCCTCTCCCAGATGGACCGGGTGGAAGATGAATTCAAGCGCTACATGGAGGTCACGCATCGTTACGAGCACAACCTGGAGCAGCCCACCGATTTCCAGGTCGCCTACTTCTCTTTCGAGTACGGCCTCTCGGAAGCGCTGCCCCTCTACTCCGGCGGGCTCGGCATCCTGGCCGGCGAACATCTGAAATCCGCCAGCGACCTGTGCGTGCCCCTGTTCGGAGTCGGTCTGCTTTACCAGATGGGCTATTTCCAGCAATACCTCAACAGCGACGGCTGGCAGCAGTTGCAGTACAAACAGAACGATTTTTTCAACATGCCCGTCCTGCCCCTCCATGACGCCGGGGGAGAACGGCTGGGCATCGAGCTGTCCCTGGGCGGGGAGCCCGTCAAGGCCCAACTCTGGAAAATTCAGGTGGGACGGGTGGATCTCTTTATGCTGGATGCCAATATCGCCGACAACCCGCCCGAGATCCGCAACCTGACCTCCATGCTCTACGGCGGCGACCTGGAGATGCGAATGCGCCAGGAAATTCTCCTCGGCATCGGTGGCGCCCGGGCGATTCAGGCCCTGGACCGCACGCCGGCCGTCTATCACATGAACGAAGGGCACAGCGCCTTCGCCGCCCTGGAGCGGATTCGCCAGCTGATCGTGCGGCACGGCGTCTCCTTTGCCGAGGCCCGGGAGGCGGTGGCCGCCAGCAATGTATTCACCACCCACACTCCCGTTCCCGCCGGCAACGACATGTTCCCCCAGCATCTCATGGAGAAGTATTTTCGCCATTACGCCGATGAGCTCGGCATTCCTTTTGCCCACCTGATGGGACTGGGCCGCCAGAATCCCGACGACAGCAACGAGCCTTTCTGCATGACGGTTCTGGCTCTCAAGCTGTCGCACTACACCAACGCCGTCAGCAAATTGCACGGCAGCGTTTCGCGCCGGATGTGGCAGAACGTATGGAAGGGGACGCCCGAGATCGACATCCCCATTCAGCACATTACCAACGGCGTTCACATCCCGTCCTGGATCTCCCACGAAATGGGTGGCCTTTACCAGCGTTATCTGGGGCCCAAATGGACCGAAGACCCCGACAATGAACGAGTCTGGGAACGCATTGACCGGATTCCCGATTCGGAGCTGTGGCGCACCCATGAACGGCGCCGGGAGCGACTGGTGGCGTTCACCCGGCAGCGGCTCCGTCAACAGCTCATCCATCGCGGCGCACCCAAGAAGGAGATCGATCTGGCGGCGGAAGTCCTGAATCCCGAAGCCCTGACCATCGGCTTCGCGCGTCGCTTCGCCACGTACAAGCGGGGCAATCTCATCTTCCGCAATCCGGACCGGTTGTCGGCCATCCTCAATCACCCGGAGCGTCCGGTCCAGATCATTCTCGCCGGCAAGGCCCATCCCAAGGACAACCCGGGCAAGGAGATCATCCGCCAGATCATTCATCTCAACCGGCGGCCCGATTTCCGTCATTCGGTGGTTTTCCTCGAAGACTACGACATGAACGTCGCCCGCTACCTGGTGCAGGGGGTCGACATCTGGCTCAACAATCCCCGCCGTCCGCTGGAAGCCTGCGGCACCAGCGGCATGAAAGTGACTCCCAACGGCGGCCTCAACCTCAGCGTCCTGGACGGTTGGTGGGTGGAAGGCTACAACGGCGAGAACGGTTGGTCCATCGGCGCCGGCGAGGAGTACACCGATTACAATTACCAGGACGATGTGGAGAGCGAAGCTATCTACTCGCTGCTGGAGGGCGAAATCGTTCCCCTTTTCTACGACCGCGGTCGCGACAGGCTGCCGCGGGGCTGGATCCACAAGATGAAACTGGCCATGAAGAGCCTGCTGTCCCGCTTCAACACCCACCGCATGGTCGAGGATTACATGGAGCAGTTTTATGTGCATGCCTCCCAGGCCTGGGAAGCATTGTCCGCCGAAGAGATGACCCAGGCCGTCGCCCTGACCCGCTGGCGGGAAAAAGTGGAAAAGGCCTGGGACAAGGTGAAAATTCTCGCCGTCGATTACGAGCAGAACGGCGACTATCCCATCGGTTCGGCCATCGAGATCAGGGTGGATCTGGAACTGGGGGAACTGGAGCCGGCCGATGTCATGGTGGATGCCTATTACGGTCCCACCAACCCCATGGGTGAATTGACGGAGCGCGAAACATCCCCCCTGAAGTTCTCGGCGCAACCAGCTCCCGGCGTCACCCGATTCAGCGGCGGGATCTTCTGCGAACGCACCGGCAGCTTCTCCTTCACCATTCGGGTGATGCCCTTCAATCCGTTGCTGAATCAGCCGCTCTCCATGCATCTGACTTTATGGGGCTAAACCTTGTCGCCGGTTGGGGCCGCTTTAGCGCTTGCTATCCAACGGCATTCATATTAGAATTTCATCGACAACCACTTGGAGACAACCTCTATGACGGATGCAGTTAGGATGACGTCGGGCAAAGATGTATTCCAGCGATGTTACGAATATACCCGCCCGGATGAATTTCGCGCCCTGGGCCTGTACCCCTATTTCACCTCGTTCGGCGGCGCCATCGCCGAAAACTCGCCTTACTACCGGTTGAACGACAAGCCGGTTCTCATGTTCGGCTCCAACGACTATCTGGGCCTGACCACCCACCCCGCTGTCAAAGAGGCCGCCATCGGTGCCGTCAAGGCTTATGGCACCGGCTGCAGCGGTTCCCGCATGCTCAACGGCACCCTGGACATTCACATCCGGCTGGAAGAGGAGCTGGCGGAATTCACCGGCAAGGAAGCCGCGGTTCTCTACTCCACCGGGTTCATGACCAACGGCTCCCTTTCCTGCCTGCTGGGCCGCGATGAATATGCCATCCTCGACAAGAGTGTCCATGCCAGCATCAATTACGGCACCATGGTCTCCTTCGGCAAGAATCACCGCCGCTTTCGCCACAACGACATGAAGGATCTCGAGAATATTTTCGAATCCATCAATGCCGACAGGGGTAAAATCGTCATCGTCGACGGCGTATTCAGCATGGAAGGCGATGTGGCCCCGGTGCCGGAACTCTCCGCCCTGTGCCGCCGTCACAACGCCCGGCTTTACGTGGACGACGCCCACGGCATCGGCGTGCTGGGGCGGCGCGGCGCCGGCACCGCCGAATACTTCGACTTGCTGGCCGAGGTGGACATTCTCATGTGCACGTTCAGCAAATCCTTTGCTTCCACCGGGGGTTTCATCGCCTCGGAACGTCCCGTGATCGAATTTCTCAAGCATCATTCCCTGCCCTTCATCTATTCCGCCAGTATGCCGCCGTCGTCCGTGGCCACGGCATTGGCCGCGCTCAACATCTTCCGCACGGAGCCCGAACGGCGGGCAAAGCTGCTCCGCAATTCGGACAGGATTCGCCACGGGCTAAAATCGGTTGGCTTCGAGGTCTATGACGGCTTTACGCCCGTCATTCCCGTCATCATCGACGACGAGCTGCTGCTGTGCCAGTTTTTCAAATCGTTGCTGGAGGCCGGCATCTATACCAATCCCATCTTCCGCCCGGCGGCCGACAAAGGCATGATCCGCATCAGCTGCATGGCTACCCACGAGGATGAGCATATCGATCAGCTGATCAACACCATGCTGGAGATCGGGCGCTCCTTTCAGATGCTGAAGTGATGCCCAACACCGCTTTCGTCACCGGCGCCACAGGTTTTGTCGGCCGCCATCTGGTCGCCTGTCTCCGACAGCAGGGCTGGCAGGTCCGGGCGCTGGCCCGGAATCCGGAAAAATTCACCACCCTCTTCGGCGGGGATCCGGCCGTGGAACGGGTGGCCGGCGACCTGACGGACCGGGAGGCTCTGCGGCAGGGACTGGCCGATTGCACGTGTCTCTTTCACGTGGCCGGTTTGACCAAAGCCGCCATTACCGATGATTATTACCGCATCAATCATCAGGCGACGGCCTCGCTGTATGATCTGGTGCGAGAGACGCGCCCGCCCCTGACCCGGATCGTGCACGTCAGCAGTCTGGCCGCCGTGGGCCCGGCCACCACGGCCGACCCGCCGGCCGAGTTTCCGGAGCCCCGCCCCATCAGCCATTACGGCCGCAGCAAATTGCTGGGCGAGGAAGAAGCCCGCCGCCTCATGACCGACGTTCCCCTGACCATCGTCCGTCCGCCGGCGGTCTTCGGACCGGCCGACACCGACGTGCTGATGTTCTTCAAAATGGTGTCCCGGGGGATTCTGCCCATCATTGGTGGTGACGACAAACTGGTTTCCCTGATCTACGTCGAGGACCTCGCCACCGCCCTGCTGGCGGCGGCGGTCAGTCCGGTCGCCGCCGGGCGGACCTATTTCGTCTGTTACGACCACCCTTTCCGCTGGAAGGAGCTGGGCACCCTGGCCGCCCGAATCCTGACCCGCAAGGTGAGATGCGTCACCTTTCCCCACCTGCTGACCCGATGGGTGGGCCTATTTTCGGAATTCGTGCACCGGATCGCCGGACGGGCTACGAAGCTCAACCAGGACACGACCCGGGAGATGACTCAGCAGTACTGGATATGTTCCAATGAAAGAGCCCGAGAGGATTTCAACTTTCGGCCGCAGTTTTCTCTTGAGGAAGCGTTCACCAAAACCATCTCCTGGTATCAGGAGCATGGCCAGCTTCCTCGATGAAAGCGGCCTGGATCACGTCGACCTTCATCAGCCGGGCCTACGGCCGGCCGATATGGTGGTGCTGGCCTTTTATCTGCTGCTGGCCGCCCTGACGGTCCTGCACCTGCCCAAACTGCCGCACGCGGCACTGATGCTGGGACTGGACGCATTTCTGGTGGTGTACCTGGTGCTGCTGGCTCCCCGGCCCATCAAGGGTTCCTCCCGCTGGATCACGGTATTGCGCCTGTGGTATCCCGTGGCCTTCGTCTTGCTCGCTTTCGTCCAGCTGCGGGATCTGGTGCCGGCCGTCAATCCGTTCGATGCCGACCGGACCCTCATCCGGCTCGATGCCTGGCTCTTCGGCGGCCAGCCGTCTGTCTGGCTGCAGCAGATCCACCACCCCTGGCTGACGGAACTGCTGCAGTACGTCTACTCCTCGTTTTACTTTTTGCCTCTCATCCTGGGCATTGTGCTGGTGGCCCGCCGCAAGCTGGTCATCTACGACTTCTTTTTCTTTTTCATCTGTTATGGCTTCTTCCTGTCCTATCTGGGGTATTTCTTCGTGCCGGCCATCGGTCCCCGATTCGTCATCGCCTCACACTACGAATTCCCCCTGCGGGGGGTGTGGTTTTTCCAGGATATGGTTAATTTTACCAACCTTCTCGAGTCCATTCACCGGGACTGCTTCCCGTCGGGTCACACCATGATGACCCTGGCCACCCTGCACTTCGCCTTTCATCATGCCCGGAAACTGTTCTGGATATACCTACCGGTGGGGATTCTGCTGCTGTTTTCCACCCTCTATCTGCGTTACCACTACGGTATCGATATCATCGCCGGTATCATCTTCTATCTGTTCATCATCGTTACGGCCAAGCCCCTGTACCAGAAATTCAGCCGCCTGACCGTACCGCCGCCGGCGTAATCGCCCGGCCGCCGGCTGTCATGGCGGACCGCCGGCCGCCTACAGGTACTTCAGGCGATTTTCCTCTCGCAACTTGTCCACCAGTTTGCGGATCTCCTGGGCGTTCTCCTTGCGGGCCACCAGCACGGCGTCATCGCACGCGGCAATGACCAGGTCCTCCACGCCGACACCGGCCACCAACGTGCCGTCACTGTAGATGATACAACGCCGGCTGTTGAGCATGACCGGCGGCTCGCCGACGCAGATGTTGCCATCTTCGGCAAAGATCAGATCCTCCAGCGCATCCCAGCTGCCCACATCGTTCCAGCCGAAATCACTCCGGGCGACCACCACCTTGTCCGACTTTTCCATCACGCCGTAATCGATGGAAATGGCCGGCAGGCGAGCGAACATGTCGTGGAAGGCCTCTTCTTCGGCCAGGGTCAGGCCGGCGTTGAAAAAATCATCCAGCGGCTGGGCGATCTCCGGCAGGAACCGCCGGATTTCGCTGAAGATCACCCGGCTCTTCCAGCAAAACATCCCGGAGTTCCAGTAGTAGTTCCCTTCCTGCAGAAAACCTTCGGCCACATGCAACGTCGGTTTCTCCAGGAATTCCTCCGCCGACTGGAAGGCGATGCCGTCCACCGAACAGCGTGTTTCGCCGGCCCGGATGTACCCGTAGCCGGTGTGGGGCCGCTGGGGCAGGATGCCCAGGGTGACCAGAAAGTCCTCATTTTCCGCCGCGTGGATCGCCGCCGTGAGGAACTGGCGGAACCGTTCCTCATCGCGGATGAAATGGTCGGCCGGTAGCACCGCCATGACCGACTGGGGGTCCCGTTCCCGCAGGTAGCGTGCCACCAGGGCAATGCAGGGCGCGGTGTTGCGCCCCACCGGTTCGGCGATGACGTTCTCCGGCGGCACATCGGCGATGGTCTCCTGGATCTGGCGGACATACCGCTGATTGCAGACGATGAAAATTCGCTCGGCAGGCACGATAGGCCGGACCCGATCGACGGTCTCCTCCAGCAAAGATTTTTCGGAAAGCAGCTGCAGCAGCTGTTTGGGCCGGTCCAGACGGCTGGCCGGCCAGAAACGGGTACCGGACCCTCCGGCCATGATCACTACGTAACGTCCCATATGCGCCCCCCTCTTTCTTCCCGTAACGACTCTGTTGAGTATTTTACCGAACCTTCCAATGGATGCGCCAATTTATTTTTTGTATTCTTGAAATTGACCGGCAATAAAGATAGAGTAGTCCACGAAAATATCCATCTGACCGGTTTTGGCGGAGACGGACCGATATGCGCAGGATACGTTTGGGGATGGCCGGCTTCGGGCAGGTGGCCCGGGCATTTCTTGAACTGCTCCCCGAGAAGCAGTCCTACCTGCTGCAGCGCCATGACCTGGCCATCCAGGTGGTGGCCATCTGTGACAGCACCGAATACCGCCTCAATCCGGAGGGCTTCGATCCGGAGGAATTGCTGGTCCACAAACTGGCCAAGAATTCCACATCCTACCGCACCGATGAAACACTCAGCGCCGACATCCCGGTCATCATCGAAAGTTTCATCCAGACCGGGGTGGATGTGGTGGTGGAGGCTCTGCCCGCCGATTTTTCATCCGGAGAACCGGGCTTGAGCTACATCCGCGGCTTTCTGTCACGCGGCGTGCCCGTCGTGACCACCAACGAATCCCCGCTCCTGCTGGGCTTTGAAGAACTGCGGACATTGTCCCGGCAGCGTAACGCGCCGCTGAAATTTGGCGCCGCCTGCGCACCGGTCCTGCCAGTGGTGGAAATGGCGACAGCGGGCGTGGCCGGCGCCGTGGTCTATGGCTTCGAAGGGATCTTTTCGGGCATCGCCAACTTGCTGCTGGCAGAGATGATCCACAACCGCAGCTCCCTGGCCGAGGAGTTGGCCATCGCGGCCGAAATGGATGTCTGCCCGCCCAGCCAGGAGCCCGAAATCGAAGGCTGGACTACGGCCTATGACACCCTGCTCCTGGCCAAGACACTGATGGAACCCCGCGCCCGGCTGGCGGACGTGGATGTGACGGGTCTGGGCGGACTGACCTATGAGAACGTCGTCCCTGTCGTCGAGGAGGGCAATACACTGAAGCTGCTCGGCAAGGCCAGTTATCAGGAGAACCGGTTACGCCTGCGGGTCACGCCGTCCATCGTCACGCCCGAGCACCCGTTTTTTCGCATGACCGGGGCAGAAAAAGCCGTCATTCTCTTCACCGACGGCCTCGGCAAACTCATCCTCCGCGGCGGAGCGGCCGGCAGCAAAGAAATGGCCCATCTTGTGCTGCGCGACATCATCACACTTTTCCAGCCCATGGGTCTGCTCTGGTAATGGGAAAAGCGCCGGCGAATCGGGGGACCGGCGGGGTAGGCGATTCAGCGGGCGCCGCGGCAGAAAATGACGGTGGGGATGGTCAGCAGCAGGATTTTAAAATCCAGCCACAGGCTCCACTTGTCGATATACTCCAGATCCAGCTTCATCCATGCATCGAAGTCGATCTCGCTGCGACCGGATATCTGCCACAGGCAGCTGATGCCCGGCTTCACCGACAGGCGGCGCTTTTGCCAGGGGCGATACTCACGCACCTCCTCCGGCAACGGCGCCCGCGGCCCCACCAGACTCATATCGCCCTTGAGCACGTTGTAAAACTGGGGCAGTTCGTCGATGCTGGTCTTGCGCAGGATCCGACCCAGCGGCGTGATGCGGGGATCGTTGCGCATCTTGAAGGTCGGCCCGTTCATTTCATTGAGGTGCTTGATCTCCCACAGCACATCCTCGGCCCCGTCGATCATGGAGCGGAATTTGTAGAGCACGAACTTGCGGCCATAGAGACCGCAGCGCACCTGCTTGTAGATCACCGGTCCCCGGGAGGACAACTTGATGAGGAGGGGCGTCACCAGGAAAAACGGAATGGCGAGTACCAGGCCCACCGTCGCTCCGACGATATCGATCATCCGCTTGAACATCAGGGCGAAAGCCTGCTCCGGCACCGGTGAAAAAGTCAGAAAAGGCTGGTTTTCAATAAAATCGAGGGAAGTCTTGGAGATGACATGCGGGAAAAAATCGAGGGAAAGCCGCGTCAGGATCCCCTGCTCCTCGCAAATGAGCATGATCTGCTCGAAAATTTTCAGGTCACTCTTGGAGGATCCGACGAAGATGACCTGGTCGACGACATTGCGGCTGAGAACATCCTTGAATTCATCGGTGGTGCCGAGAATCTGTTCCTCCACCGGATTTTGACCGGCCGGATCCTGGTTGGTCACATACCCCAGCACCGTGTAGCCCCGATCGGAATACAGGCGGATCTTCTCGCCCACCTTGAAGACATGGGGGGAATTACCCACGACCAGGATCCGTCGATATCCGTTGCGGGCGCTCTTGTGCGTGAAGATGAAGACCGCCCGGGTCAGCGCCAGCAACAGCAGCATGACGCTCAGATAAAGCAGGACCAGCGTGCGGCTGACCTCCAGCTTGAACAGAAAGGAGAAGAAACCGGTAATAAAAGCCACCACCAGAATTTTCTCGGCGATGACCAGCAACTTGCGCGGCAGGTTGCGAAAGCGGTAGGCCGGCCGAATATTCCGGTTATAGTAATAAAACAGCAGGAAAACGGGCAGGCTGATCAGGTAGAACCAGAAATAGCTCTGCAGGGGATAGAGGACCGGGTTCACGATGGACGAGATCATCTCCCCGAAAAGATCGTAGAGGTGATTCCGGGCGTAATAGGCCAGCGGCAGCGCGACGATAGCGGCAGCCATATCGAAAATCAGCAGCAAGCGTGAATGGTATTTCTCTTTTTTCTCGATCATCTCGAGCTACTCTGCCGGATCTCCTGCCCCCTCACCATGAAGATGCCGGAAGGGTCAATCATACTCCAAATAGTCAGCGACTCAAGCGATATTTTTGCAAATCACACAGCTGGCCGCGCAGCCGTTCGATATCCGCGGAGATGGTTTCCGTATCGGCATCGGGGATGTGGCGCAACCGGTGCTTCTGGAACGCCAGGGTCGTCGACAGCTCCACGTACCGCTTGCGGATCTTTTCGCTGATCCAGCCCCGGGCGGAGCGGCGCAGATAATAGGGCAGGATGGCCAGAAAACTGCTGGGGACATGCCCGAACAGGGCTTCCTCGGAAAGCTCGCGCCGGATGATATCCGACTCTTCGCGCAGGGAGAACTGCATCAGGACCAGCAACGTGAAGAAGAGAATGGGGAAGATGCCCAGCAGGATGAGAAAGAGATGGGCTTGCCCGGTCGATTCGGCGTAATGGAAAAGGATGTTCCAGCCGAGATGAAGCCCGATGGCCAGTCCGAAACCGGTCAGCAGGCACACCAGCGGATGGTTGCGGTTGAATTTGATCCGGCCCAGAAAATAGCCGATGATGCCGGTGGTCAGGGCGTGCAACGTGGCGGTGAACAGGGTGCGGATGACGATGCTGTCCACCATGGCCATGGGTCCGGCCTGCACGTAGGTGGCGAAAAAATAGAGGATATTCTCCGTCATGCCGAATCCGAAACCCACCGTCGCGCCGTAGACGATACCGTCGGTGCCGTTGTCGAAATTGGCGTTTCGCCAGAAGGCGAACAGCGGGAGAGCTTTGGCGATCTCTTCGATGAACGCCGCCAGCAGTATGGCCAGCCACAGGGAGTCCCCGGCAGACGGCCAAAACCAGACCGCCAGCTTCATGACCGGGGGGTGGACGAATCCCACCGCCAGTGGAATGACAACCGCCCCGGCCAGGAACATGCTCAGAACCCAGCCGAACGGCTCACGCTCATAGCGGTCCAGCCACCAGACGATGAGGGTGAAAAAGATCATGGGCAGCAATGAGCTCAGTACGGACAGCCCCAAAATCATGGCCAGATCGTTCATTCCGGTAGTCCTCTGGCGCGATGGACGCGGATGGCGTCGCCGCAGGTTGTGGTGTCGGGCGGTGCGGAAACCAGCCGCCCGCATGCCGCGGTCTCCCGGGCAGCGCAATCTCCGACCGGCGGCAAAGTTTGTCAAATCGGTGCGGCTAGTGTACAATTTGCGACGGTAAAAAGAAACATGTTTCTGCCCGGCGACCGGGGAGGAGGAGTCTCATGGACGTGGCGTTGCTGCAGATCACCATCGACGGCCCGCGTGAAGACACAGCCTCTGTTCTGGAACGCTTTTTCGCCCGGGATTACGCCGGAGAGAACCTGATCGGGCTGCCCGAGTTGTGCCACACCAACTATTCGGCCCTGCCGGACAGCGCCATCACGGCCGATGACGACATGCTGCAACGGATCCGTCGGCTGTCGGGCCGACACCCGGCCACCCTCATCTGCGGCACGGCCGCCCTCCGCGACGGCGCGCGGGTGGTCAACGAACTCCTCCTCTTTCATGGCGGCGAGATGATCCCGCTGTATCGCAAACTTCATCTCTTTCGCCCCATGGGCGAACACCGTCTTATCACGCCCGGGGACGGCCTGGCGGTGGTGGATCTGAAGGTCGCTGACACCGACTGGCGGATCGGCTTCGCCACCTGCTACGATCTCCGCTTTCCCGAAATGTTCCGCCTCCTGCGGGAGGAAGGCTGCCGGCTGGTCGTGGTTCCGGCCCAATGGCCCAGCCGGCGCGTCGACACGTGGTCCCTGCTGCTCCGGGCCCGGGCGGCCGAAAACCAGTTTTTCACCGCCGGCATCAACCGGGTGGGCCGGGACGGCCATGAGCCGTTCGGCGGCCGTTCGGCGCTGGTGGATCCGTTCGGCAACGAGATGAGCGTCGCCGCAGACGAGCCGGCGGTGATCCGGGGACGGCTCGACGGCGAGGCCGTGCGTTCCGCCCGGGAATTCAACGATTCCCTGAGCCATCGTCGCACGGACCTGTACCGTTTGCAATGGCTGGGCACATGGCGTCGGATCGACCTGACGTCACGTTGATGGGGCTGCGTGCACCCGGCGGCGGCCACAACCATCGATCCCGCCGGGAATTCCCCTATAGATCAAAGTAGAGTTTGTACTCAAAGGGATTGGGCATGGTGGCGATCTCGCGCAATTCGCTTCGCTTGACCTCGATCCATTGCCGGATCAGGCTTTCGCTGAACACGTCGCCTTTGAGCAGGAATTCATGATCCGCTTCCAGGTCGTCCAGGGCCTGATCGAGATTGCGCGGCAGAAAGTGGATCTGGTGATCGGCCTTGTCGAAAACGTTGCTGTCGAATGGGCCGAAGCCTTCAGCCGTTGGATCGATTCTGTTCTCGATACCGTCGATACCGGCCATGAGCATGGCGCTGAGAGCCAGGTAGGGATTGGCGGTGGCATCCGGCGGCCGGTATTCCAGCCGGGTTTTCTCCGGATCCGACACATAGGACGGGATCCGCACGGCGCTGGAGCGGTTGGCCTGGCCAAAGGTGATGGCAGTCGGGGCCTCGAAACCGGGCACCAGCCGTTTGTACGAATTGGTGCTGGCGTTGCAGATGGCGCTGAGCGCCGGGGCGTGCTTCAGCAGGCCGCCGATATAGTGCAGACCCGTTGCGTTCATGTTGGCGTACTGGCCGGCGCCATAGAACATGTTTTTCCCTTGCCGGGTCAGATACTGGTGGACATGCCAGCCGCTGCCGGCCTGCTGGAACATGGGTTTGGGCATGAATGTCACGGCCAGCCCGTTTTCCGCCGCCAGATTGAACAGGATGTACTTGGTGAGGATGGCCTGATCGGCCGTTTTGAGCAGGGTCTCGAACATGTTCTCGATTTCCTGCTGGCCGCGCTCGCCCACCTCGTGATGATGGTATTTAACCTCGATGCCCAGCCGGAGCATCATCCGCACCGCACTGTCCCGGAAATCGGCGTAGATGTCGTTGGGATTGCAGGCGTGGTAGGCGTTGTGATGGAATTCCTCGTCGTGGCTCACCTTGTAGTAGGAGGCGCTGGTGCGGGTGTCGTACTCCACGTTGCTGAAGATGTAGAATTCATATTCGGGCCCCCAGTAGGAGGCATCGGCCACGCGGGTCTGGCGCAGATAATTCTCCGCCTGTTCGGCCACCCAGCGCGGATCCTGGTGATAGCGCGTCCGGTCGCGGTCGGTCAGGTGGATTTTGGTAAAAAAACTCAGGGTGGGGATGTCCCGGAAGGGATCCACCACCACGCTTTCGATATCGGGAATCTGGATCATGTCGCTGTGCTCGACCTTGGAGTAACCATAGCTGGAGCCATCGAAACCCACACCATTCTTCAGCAGATCGGGGGTGAACTGTTTGACCGGCAGGGTGACATGATGAAGCCGGCCCCGCAGATCGATGGTCTTGAGGTCGATCATTTCGATGTCATGTTCCTTGATCAGGGCGATAATGGATTCGAAGCTGCGCATGCGACACACTCCTTGCGTCTAAATTTCAACCGGCCGAATTTTGTATTATAGAATTTTAATGCCTCTTTTTACAAATACTTTATGACAGAAATCCGGTGGTGCGCAGGAAATCGCCCACATCGGCCGCGACCTGCGCCTGGATGACCGGATCGTCGCCTGTTCCGGCCAGCCAGATGAGGTTTTTCTCCTTGCGGAACCAGGTCAGCTGCCGCTTGGCGAACTGCCGGGTCTTCTGCTGGATCCGCTCGACGGCCTCGGCGCGGGACAATTCGCCTCTCAGGCAGGCCACGATTTCGCGGTAGCCGATGGCCTCAAGCCCCTTGGCGTCGGGCGGACAGCCGGCCGCCAGCACGCTCCGGACTTCATCCTCCCAACCGTGCGCCATCATCTGCTCCACCCGGCGGTTGATGCGGTCGTACAGCTCGGGTCGCGGCAGGTGCAGGCAATACATGCGGGTGACATACCCGGTCAGGGGGGCCTCGCTCCGGCCGAAATGGCGGCTGAGGGGACGGCCGGTGGCATAATACACTTCCAGCGCCCGGGCGATGCGCGGATAGTCGCGGGCGGCGATCCGCCGGGCGGCGTCAGGATCGACTCCCGCCAGGATGCGGTGCAGCACTTCGCTGCCGCGCCGGGACCGTATCCGGTCGAAACGCCGCCGCCATTCGGGTTGGCGGCCCGGTCCCTCGAAAATACCGTAGAGCAGCGTGCGCAGATAGAATCCCGTCCCGCCGACCAGGATGGGCAAGTCGCCGGCGGCACGCACCGCCGCCAGAGCCTGACGGGCCAGCCCGGCAAACCGGCCGGCGGAAAAATAGTCATCCATGTGGGCCACGTCCAGCAGATGATGGGGGATCCGGCGCTGTTCCGGCGGCACCTTGGCCGTCCCCACATCCAGCCCCCGATAGACCTGCATGGAGTCACAGTTGATGATCTGCCCCGAAAAGCGCCGCCCGAGATAAATCCCGAGGTCGCTTTTGCCCGTGGCTGTCGGGCCGACAATACTCACCAGGGGATAGGGTACGCTGGTCATCTCCATCATGCCTGCTGCGAGAGATGCTCGCCCTGAACCGGGCAGGTGCTTGCCGGCGGCGGCGAACGGCGCTGGTTTCCCGGTGGCGGCGATGCAGGGCCATTTTAAAGTATTGCTTCACTCCAATCCAAGTTTTTGCGTAAATCCCCACTTTTTTTCCAGCTTATCTTGACTCGGAGTGACGAGAAGGGTATTATTCTTCGTTATTCAGGCGAGTTGAAATCCGTTCGGCGGGGAGGTCAGGACAGCATGAAAATTCACGAATTCCAGGCCAAGGATATTCTGCGAAAATTCAATGTCAACGTCCCCCGCAGCAAAGTGGCCACCTTGCCCGAAGAAGTTTTCGACATCACCCAGGGGCTGACCCCGCCAGTGGTCATCAAGGCGCAGATCCATGCCGGTGGTCGCGGCAAGGGGGGCGGTGTGAAACTGGCCCGCTCGGCGCACGAGGCGGAGGAGATCGCCCGGCAGATGCTGGGCATGCGGCTCATCACCCATCAGACGGGCCCCGAAGGGCGCATCGTGCGGCGGGTGCTGGTGGAAGAAGGCCTCAACATCAAGAAGGAATATTATCTCGGCATCGTCATCGATCGCAGCCGCCAGCTGCCGGTATTCATGGCATGCGCCGAGGGGGGCGTGGAAATCGAGGAAGTGGCCGCCCGGAATCCCGAAGCCATCAAGAAAGAGTACATCTCTCCCGACGTCGGTTTTCAGCCCTATCAGGCGCGGCAGCTGGCCTTCGGCATCGGTATCCCGGCCAGGCTGGCCAACCGGGCCAGTGTCTTTTTCCTGAAGCTGTACGAGGCCTTCGCCGCGACGGATGCCTCTCTGGCCGAAATCAATCCCTTCATCGAAACGGCCGAAGGCGAATTCTACGCCCTCGACGCCAAAATGAACTTCGACGACAATGCCCTCTTCCGTCATCCCCATCTCAGGGAACTGCGCGACTACTCCGAAGAGGAGCCCCTGGAGATCGAGGCGTCGCGGTATCATCTGAACTACATCAAGCTGGACGGGAACATCGGCTGCATGGTCAACGGCGCCGGCCTGGCCATGTCCACCATGGATATTATCAAGCTGGCCGGCGGCAATCCGGCCAATTTCCTGGATGTGGGCGGGGGTGCCTCGGAGGAGGCCGTCACCAACGCCTTCCGCATCCTGTTGTCCGACGAGAAGGTGAACGCCGTTCTGATCAACATCTTCGGCGGCATTGTCCGCTGCAACATCATCGCCAGCGGCGTCATCGCCGCCGCCCGGAATGTGGGCGTCAAGGTCCCCGTCGTGGTCCGGCTGGAAGGCACGAATGTGGACGAGGGCAAACGGCTGCTGCAGGACTCGGAATTCGATTTCATCCTGGCCGACGGCATGCATGACGCCGCCGAAAAGGTCGTCGCTCTGGCCAATTAATCCCAAGGAGGCTGAATCGTGGCAATCCTGATCAATGCTGACACCCGAGTGGTCGTCCAGGGCCTCACCGGGAAGGAAGGCACCTTTCACGCCCTGCAGTGCCGGGAATACGGCACGCGGGTCGTGGCCGGCGTCACTCCCGGCAAGGGCGGCATCGTCCACGAGGATATCCCGGTCTTTAACACGGTCCGGGAAGCAGTGGCCGAAACCGGGGCCAACGCCTCCCTGCTCTTCGTACCGCCCCCCTTCGCCGCCGACGCGGTCATGGAGGCCGCCGACGCGGGTCTGGACCTCGTGGTCTGCATCACCGAGGGAATTCCCACGGTGGACATGATCAAGGTGTCGCAGAAACTCCGGCGCAGCCACACCCGGCTGGTGGGTCCCAACTGCCCCGGTGTCATTTCACCCGGCCAGTGCAAACTGGGCATCATGCCGGCGCATATTCACCGGGAAGGCCCGGTAGGTGTCATCAGCCGCAGCGGGACGCTGACGTATGAAGCGGTGGGCCAGCTCACCGCCCTGGGCATCGGCCAGTCCACCTGCATCGGCATCGGCGGCGATCCCATCATCGGCACCACGTTCATCGATGCCCTGGCCCTCTTCAAGGACGATCCGCAAACCGAGGCCGTGGTCCTGATCGGCGAGATCGGCGGTACCGCCGAGGAAGAGGCGGCGGAATGGATCCAGCAGAATTTTGAAAAGCCGGTGGTCAGCTTTATCGCCGGCCGAACCGCCCCGCCGGGTCGTCGCATGGGCCATGCCGGCGCCATTATCAGCGGTGGCAAGGGCACAGCCGCAGACAAGATGGCGGCCTTGCGGGCCGCCGGCATCCATGTCGTGGAAAGCCCGGCCGACATCGGAGCGACAGTCCGCTCCGTCATGAAATAAATCGAGGCAAAGACTCATGACAGACACGTCCGTCAAAAACAAGGAAAAAGAGCACCACATCACCATCATCATCGAAAACTGCAAAGGGTGCGGCATCTGCGTCGAACTGTGTCCGACCCATACCCTGGGCCTCAAGAAGGGCAAGGTTGTTGTGCTGTACCCGGAAAAATGTATCGGCTGCCAGATGTGCGATCTCCGCTGCCCGGATTTCGCCATCGCCGTCGACAACGAATACGCCGAAAATCTCCGCAAGGAAAAAAAATCCTGAAATCACAGCCATCCCCGGGAGCTCTCATCGAAAATCAGCGAAATTCATTCAGTGAGATTTGATCATGAATACTAAACGAGTCCGATTTGTTCAGGGAAACGAAGCCTGCGCCCTGGGCGCCATCGATGCCGGCTGCAATTTTTTCGGCGGCTATCCCATTTCACCGTCATCGGAAATCGCCGAGCAGCTCTCCAACCTCCTGCCGCGCCACGAGGGCAAATTCATCCAGATGGAAGATGAAATCGGCGCCATGGGCGCTGTCATCGGTGCCGCCCTGGCCGGAGCCAAGGCCATGACCGCCACCAGCGGGCCCGGATTCTCCCTGAAACAGGAAAACCTCGGAATGGCCTGCATGGCCGAGGTCCCCTGTGTCATCGTGAACGTGATGCGCGGCGGCCCGTCCACTGGCGCGCCCACTTCGCCGGCCCAGGCCGACGTCCTCCAGGCCCGGTGGGGAACCCACGGTGATCATCCCATCATCGTCACCGCGCCGACCACGGTGCAGGAGATCTACCACGAGACCATCCGCGCCTTCAATCTGGCCGAACGCTTCCGCAATCCCGTCGTCCTCCTGCTGGATGAGATCAACGGGCACATGCGGGAGAAAATCGAGCTGTGCGACCCCGACACCGTCGAACGCTGGGAACGGCCCAGGCCGCCCGTCGCCCGGAACTGGGAACGGCCCTACGAACGCAATGCGGAAGGGGTGCCCCTGATGCCCGATTTCGGCACCGGCAGCCGCTTCCACGTCACCGGACTCGATCACGGCGTGACCGGTTTCCCCACGGGCGACCCCAAAATCCGCCAGGCCCTCCATTACGCCCTCATGGCCAAGATCGAGGACAACCGGGCGCACATCCTGAAGAACGAGTCGTACATGGTGGACGATGCCGAGTGCCTCATCATCGCCTACGGCTCCACCGCCCGGTCGGCCCGGCGGGCGGCGGACATCCTGCGCAAGGAAGGCCGCAAGGTCGGCCTGTTCCGTCCGCTGACCCTCTTCCCGACTCCGGAAGAAGAAATCCTTAAGGCGGCGGAGGGTAAAAAATTCGTTGTCGCCCCCGAGATGAATCTGGGCCAGTTCGTGCTGGTGCTGCGACGGATCCTGGGTCGTGACCTGCCCATCATCCAGGTCAACCGGACGGATGGTGACCCCATTACGCCCGACCAGATCATCGCCGCGGTTCAGGCCAACTGACACCGGGCGCCGAAAACACGGAGGTCGTTTATGCCATCCAAAGTTTACAACTACGCCGATTATCTGCGGACTCAATATATTCCCCATATCTGGTGCCCGGGCTGCGGCCACGGCATCGTTCTCAAGGCCATGCTGCGGGCCATCGAGCGCCTGCAACTGGACAAGGACAAGATCGCCTTCGTCTCCGGCATCGGCTGCTCGTCCCGCGCCGTGGGATACGTGGACTTCAATACCCTGCACACCACCCATGGTCGTGCCCTGGCCTTCGCCACGGGCATCAAACTGACCCGGCCGGACATGCACGTGATCCTGGTCAGCGGCGACGGGGACGCCACCGCCATCGGCGGCAATCATTTCATTCATGCCTGCCGCCGCAACATCGACATGACCCTGATCGTGTTCAACAACTACATCTACGGGATGACCGGCGGACAGTATTCGCCCACCACGCCGCAGCATTCGTTCGCCACCACCGCGCCCTACGGCAATGTGGAACCCCCGTTCGACATCTGCGATCTGGCGACGGCGGCCGGCGCCACCTATGTCGCCCGGAGCACCGCTTTTCACGCCACCCAGCTGGACAAATTCATTGAAAAGGGGATTCAGAATCCCGGTTTTTCCGTCATCGAGGCCATCAGCCAGTGCCCCACGTACTACGGACGAAAAAACCGTCTGCGGACTCCCATCGACAATCTGATGTGGCAGAAAGAAAACACGGTCTCCGCAGCCAAGGCCAAGACATTGTCCGACGAGGAACGGGCCGGCAAAATTCTGACCGGCGAACTGGTCAATACGTCCCGACCCGAGTATACGCAGCTGTATGCAGAACTGATCGCGCAGGTCCGGGGACTGCCCGAATCCGACGAGATATGATGCCGGTTCCGGCCGGCCATCCCTGGGCTGACGACCGCCGACAGAGGCCGTCAGGGGGCCGGGCTCAAAACCGCTTTCACGCTGATCATAAAGGTATTTGGAGGTACTTGTGGTTGAAAGATATGAAATCCGACTCTCGGGGGCCGGGGGACAGGGCCTGGTCCTGGCCGGCGTGATTTTGTCGGAAGCCGCGGCTATCTTTGATGATTTTTATGCCGTCCAGACCCAGTCATACGGCCCGGAGGCGCGCGGCGGCGCCAGCAAGGCCGAAGTGGTCATTGGAACCGAGCCGATCAGCTATCCCAAGGCCACCCAACCGGATCTGCTGCTGGCCCTCAATCAGCAGTCCTATGACAAATATGCCGGGGACACCAAGAAAGGCGGACTGGTCATCATCGAATCGGATTCGGTCAAGCCACCGGACAGCAGCGATTTCCGCCTGGTGGCCATTCCCATCATCGATCTGGCCCGCAAGAAAATCGGCCGCGAAGTGGTCGTCAACATGATTTCGCTGGGCATTATCCAGGAACTGACCAACATCGTCAGTTACGAATCGCTGGAAAAAGCTGTTCTGCGACGTGTTCCCAAGGGCACCGAGGACATCAATACCCGCGCCCTCAAACTCGGCCGCGACGCCGCCAAGGAATACAAGGAAAAATGAAAAAAGAAAAAACCCTCGCCATCATCAAGCCCGACGCCGTCCAGGCCGGCCGTAGCGGTGCCATCATCACCATGATCCAGGAATCGGGCCTGGCCGTGCGGGGCATGAAAATGCTCCATCTGACCCGACGCCAAGCCGAAGGCTTCTATCACGTTCACCGGGAACGCCCCTTTTTCGCGGATCTGACGACTTTCATGTCAGAAGGACCCATCGTCGTGCTGGTTCTCGAGGCCGAAAACGGCATTGCCCGCTGGCGGACCCTCATGGGGCCGACCAATCCCGCCCAGGCGGAGACCGGAACCATCCGGGCGGCCTTCGGGACCACTATCGAACGTAACGCGGTACACGGTTCGGACTCGGCCGAATCCGCCGCGCAGGAGATCCCTTATTTTTTCAGTCGCCTCGAGCAATTCCCGGAGTAAATGGTGGGCATCAAAGATTTCCTCGACGATTGGCGGGAGAAAAAAGAGGAGCGTCGCATCGAACGGTTGACGCGACGGCTGTGCGAGCGGTACAGCCAGAGCGGCGAGCGACTGGCGGCGGCCGAGGAACTGGCCGCCCATGACAGTCCCGAGGCTATCTACGGTCTGCTGCAGCGCTTCAATGTCCAGACGCCGCAAATTATGGAGGATGAGGAAGAGAAAAAATTTATCTGCGATACGGTGCGGGCCAAAGGCGAAGCCGCCCTTGGGCCCCTGCTTCGCCATATCCACGAGCGGGAGAATCTGGCGTTTCCCCTCCGCCTTCTCAGGGAGATCGCCGGCGCCGAGCGCTCGCGCGACATTCTCATGGAAATCCTCAGTGAATTCACGCCCGAATATGACCGCGTGCCGGAGAAAAAAATCGACATCATCCAGGCCCTGGGGGAGTACAAGGACCCCCAGATCATCCAGGTATTGCTCCCCTTTCTCAACGACCCCCAGGATGACGTCGTGCTGGCCGCCATCGACACCCTGACCGGACATCCCGAACGGGAGGAAGAGATCCGGGTGGCGTTCATCGAACTGCTTCTGGAAGAGGAAGAAAAGCCCCGCATCAAGCGTCATGTGCTGGAGGTCCTGAAAGACCTGCGCTGGCGGGTGGCCGGTTACCGCAAACGGGTAGAGGAAGTGATCACCGATCCCTACTATCTGGACAAAAAGGGCTACATCAAGCTGCAAGGGGAAGCGTGAGACACGGTTGCAACACGCGCAACCGGCCCCCGGCCGCCTCGCCTCTCTCCGTCCTTCATTCACCCTACGAGGTCCATGTTTGACCGCAACCACCGGCTGGAAAAACTCCGCCCCTCTACCGGAAGCCAGGCGGAATGTTTCACGTCAGCGAACCGGCAGTCCCCGGACCGGCATCCCTAAGATATGTTGGCCAGGTCCCGACTACACCGCCAGTCTAGGGCGGCTCTGACGGAGCCGCGTACGACAGTAACACTCCCCCCGGGCAGAAGGCTCGGTGCCGCTGGTGAATTTCGGACCGGCGGGTTATCCATCGTCGCCTCCCGAAACGGAACGGATTCAACCGCGCCTTTCCACAGGATTTTGTGATAGGATGGAACCAAACGAACAATCCCAATATATTGGAGTGAGGAGGATAAATGTCCCAAAATTTCACCATTGATCTGGAAAAGTTCAAGCCGCCCCACCTGAAGGCGGGGCATATCCGCTGGATCATCCTGATCATCCTCGGCCTGATTCTCATCTATTCATCGGCATTCACCGTCGAAACCGAGGAAGTCGGCGTGATCCTGCGGTTTGGCAAGTACAACCGCACGGTGGACCCCGGCCTGAACTTCAAGCTCCCGCTGGGCCTGGAGGAGGTGTACAAGGTCCCGATCCAGAGCCAGCTGAAGATGGAGTTCGGCTTCCGGACAAGTCGGCCGGGGATCCGCACCGAGTACACACAATCCGGTTTTGACCAGGAATCCATCATGTTGACCGGCGATCTCAATGCCGCCGATGTGGAATGGATCGTCCAGTACCGGATCGCTGATCCCGAAAAGTTCCTGTTTCGGGTGCGCAATACCCAGGATACGTTCCGGGCCATGAGCGAGGCCGTTACCCGGGAGGTGGTGGGCGACCGCACCGTGAACGAAGTCCTGACAGTGGGTCGCGTGGAAATCGCCAACAGCATTCAGGACAAGTTGCAGGAGATGTGCCGCCAGTATGAAACAGGGATCCGGGTGGAGCAGGTGGTCCTGCAGGACGTCAATCCGCCCGATCCGGTCAAACCGGCCTTCAACGAGGTCAATGAGTCCCAGCAGGAACGGGAAAAGCTCATCAACGAAGCGCGTTCCGAATACAACCGGATTATCCCCAATGCCCGGGGTGAAGCGGAGCAGACCATTGAGGAAGCACAGGGTTACGCGCTGGAACGTGTCAACCGCGCCATGGGTGAAGCGGAGAGATTCAACCAGTTGTATCGAGAATACAGCAAGGCCCCCGAAGTGACCCGCCGCCGGATTTACCTGGAGACCATGAACGTGGTCATGAACAACGTCGGTCGGAAGCTGATCACGGATGACAATGCCACCGGCATCCTGCCGCTCTTCCAGCTGGAGAAGGAGGGAAGCAAATGAACGTCAAAACCATTCTCATTATCGTACTGGCCTTCGCCCTGCTGCTGATCGCCAGCTCGTTCGCCTTCATCGTCAACGAGACCGAGCAGGTGGTCATTACCCAGTTCGGCGACCCGGTGGGTGATCCCATCACTGAACCGGGCATCCATTTCAAGATCCCGCTTATCCAGAAAGCCAATTTTTTCGACAAGCGTTTCCTGGAATGGGACGGCTCACCGGAGGAAGTCACCACCAAAGACAAGCGTTTCATCTGGGTCGACACCTATGCCCGGTGGCGGATCAAGGATCCTCTCCTGTTTTTCCAGCGGTTGCGGGATGAAACCCGGGCCCAGACCCGCCTGGACGACATCCTGGACGGTGAAACCCGCAACGCCATCGCCAACCATGACCTGGTGGAACTGATCCGTTCCACCAACCGTGAAATTGACCGCGCCGATATGGTCGCCGATAATGTCAACGAACAGGAAGACAGCGGCGTGCTGGATATCATCGAAGTCGGCCGGGACAAGTTGACCCATCAAATTATCGCAGCCGGCTCACCCGTTCTTGGAGAGATGGGTATCGAACTGTTGGACCTGCGCTTCAAGCGCATCAACTACGTGGAAGAAGTGCAGCGCCGCATCTACGAGCGGATGATCACTGAACGTAAACGGATCGCCGAACGCTACCGTTCCGAAGGGCGCGGCGAGGCATCCAGAATTCTCGGTGAGAAGGAACGGGAGTTGCGGCGGATTCGGTCCGAGGCCTACAAAACAGCCCAGGAGATCATCGGCAAGGCCGATGCCGAAGCCACGACCATCTATGCCAAAGCCTATGACCAGAATCAGCAATCCCGTGATTTCTACCGTTTTTTGAAAACCATGGAGACGTACAAGACCAGCCTGACAGCTGAGGATTGGCTCGTCCTGAGCACGGAAGGTGATTTTTTCTCCTATCTGAAGCGGGAAAACGGCCGCTAGCCATCCGTTGTTCAGTAACCTGGGAGAAGGGGCACCGCCGGGCAGGAGGTGCCCCTTTTTTTACCTTTTTTCGAGCGACAGGGACCGGCGCCGTTACCGGGCGAGAGCCGGACAGGCCGTTGAACCGCCGGCGAGGCGAAATTTCCCGTTGCAAGGCATCCGGCATTACGATATGATTCCATTGATTTTGGTGACTTCGCCGCGTCCGTTTACTTCGCCCCTGCCAGGTGAATATGACTGCTGACTCCCATCATCCTTCCGGAATTCTGCAGCGCGTTCTCTTTCGTATTTTCGCCGTCCGGCCCGGCGAATTGATGACCTTTTTCCTGATGTCCCTCTACATCTACATTACCATCTCCTCGTACCTCATCATCAAATCCGTCGGCCGGGCCATGTTCCTGAACAAGGTCGGCAGCGACCAGTTACCCTACGTCTATATCCTGGTGGCCATCATCGTCGGCATCATCGCCGCCATCTACGGCCGGTTCAGCAAAAAGGTCCCCCTGCTGCGCCTGATCCTTTTCACGCATGCCTTCATTCTCAGCAACATGGCGGCTTTCTGGATATTTTTCAGCCTCGGCGTCAAGGCACCCTGGCTGTTCTACACATTCTATATCTGGATGAGCATATTCGGCGTGCTGGTCCCGTCCCAGTTCTGGCTGCTGGCCAACCACGTCTACGATCCCCGGGAGGCAAAGCGGCTGTTCGGACAGCTGGCCGGCATGGCCATCGCCGGCGGCATCACCGGCGGCTATTTCGTCCGGCTGACGGTGCATATCTTCGGCAGCAAGAACATGATCATCGCCAACATTGTCGCCCAGTGTCTGCTGGCCCTACTGGTGCTCCTCATCTGGCGCCGCAGCCGGCTGACGTCGCATACGCCCGCCGAAACCCGGCCGCGAACCGCCGCCGCCACCAGGGGATCCTCCTTGGCGATCCTGCAGGAGCTGCTGGAGGTTCGCCATCTGCGTCTGCTGATGGCGGTCATCGCCACGACCGTCATCGTGGTGCAGCTGGCCGATTATCAGTTCAACGCCATCGCCAGCGCCACCTTCCCCGACGAGAACGACCTGACGGGTTTCCTGGGATTCTGGAATTCCAACCTGAGCGTCATCAGCCTGATCATCCAGTTCCTGCTGGCCCAGCATCTGCTCCGCCGGTTCGGCCTGACGGTGGCCATCACCATCCTGCCCCTCGGCCTGGCCCTGGGCAACCTGGGCTTGCTGCTCATCCCGACCATCTACACGGCGACCATCCTCAAGGTTTCCGACGGCGCCTTCCGTTACTCCCTGAACAAGTCCGGCATGGAATTGCTCTACCTGCCGATCCCCACCGCGCTGAAGGACCGCACCAAAACATTCATCGACATGTTCGTGGATCGAGCCGGCCGTGGCCTGAGTGGCATCATCCTCATCCTGGCCACAGTCGTTTTTCAGCTGGATGTCCCCCGGATCAGCCTCATCGCCCTGGCAGTGATCGCCTTTTGGTTATTCCTGGTCTTCCGCATCCGGCGGGAGTACGTCAACACGTTTCGTCAGTCCCTGGCCAGGCGAACCCTGGATCCGGAACAGATCCGCCTGCAGATCAACGAAAGTTCGAGTATCCGGCTGCTGGAAAACAATCTGCACTCCGAGGATCCGGCCCAGGTCGCCCTCGCCCTGGAGCTGCTGGCTGAATCCAGCCAGGTCGACGTCACGCCTCACCTGCCGGACCTCATAACCCACCCGGCACCGCGGGTCCGGGAAAAGGTCTACGATTTGGCCACGCGACTGGCCTCGCCGGTGCTGGCGGAACAGGCCCCGGCGCTGCTGCCGCAGGAAACGGAATACGATGTCTATCGTCAGGGACTGGATTATCTCCGGGCGGTGGACACACCGGGTTGCCGCGCCTTCCTGGCTGAAGAGATCCGGCGGGGTGACGGGCGCCGCAACCTGTGGGCATCACGCTATCTGTTGAATTGCCATCAGCCTGAAACATTCCGGCCCATGGTCACGGCCGAGTTCATCCAGCCGCTCCTCGAATCCGATGATCACGACGCCATTCTCAGCGGCATCAACCTGTTGGGCATGGTGGATGACTACCGCCTCCTGGACGAATACAGACAACGCTTTCAAAAAACCGGCTCCCCGGACATTCGGCGCGCCCTGGTCCGGGCGCTGGGCCGCTCCAACCGGCGCGAGTTCCTGCCCCACCTGTTCGCCTCCCTGCAGCGGCGCGGCACCAAGCGGGCCGCCCTGGACGCCTTGCGCGCCTACGGACAGCGCATCGAGGGCACCCTGCGGGACTACCTTCTGGACGACCGGGAAGAGCTTTCCTTGCGCCTGGCCCTGCCCAAGGTGCTGGAAGCGGAAGGCTATCCCTCGGCCATCCCCATTCTCGACCAGGGCCTGGACGTACAGGTGGATCTGCTGCGCTACCGTATCCTCAAATCCCTCAACCGCATCCGCAAGCGCTCCCACCGGCCTCTCCTGGCCGAACCGCGACAGGCGGAACTGCTGCAGCGCGAGATCACGGCGTTTCTGAACTTCGATTCCGCCCGCCAGGTTCTGTCTGTGGCGGAGAGTCACCCGGCCGGCCGTCTGCTCCATCGATCCCTGGAGGAGAGAACCCGCTACTCCATCGAGTTCGTTTTTCGCCTCCTGGGCTTGAAGTACCCGCCACAGGACATGGTGTCGGCGTACTGGGGCATCATGAGTGGCGATCGACGCAAGCGTTCCAGCGCCCTGGAATTTCTCGACAACATTCTGGAACGGGAAACGCGGGAACTGGTTTTCCTGATGGTGGACGACCTGCCGGCCGAGAGGCACCAGCGGCTGTCCGCATCACTGCCGGCGTATGCCGGCGAGGACCGGTCAGCCCTGCTGGACTATATTCTCGACAGCTCGGCTCACGTGGTCAAGGCCGCACTCCTGCACGCCGCGGCCGATGACGGCCGGGAAGGTCTCGAGATGCGGGCCGAAAAATTCCGCCATTCGGCCCTGCGGATCGAGCGGGAGGCAGCGGGGCGGTACCTGCAGTCCCGGGGCCACGAACTGGACGAAAAGGAGTTGATCATGTACACCATCATCGAAAAAGTCATGATATTGCAGAAGGTAGACTTCTTTATCCGGTGCAGCACCCACGAGCTGGCCGAGATCGCCGCCATCGCCGAAGAGCTGGATTATGAACCCAATCAGACCATCTTCCGGGAGGGTGACCCCAATGACGCCCTGTTCGTCATTCTGTCCGGCTCGGTCCGGATGATCAAGGACGATGAACCGGTGGCCACCCTGGGGGAAAACCAGGCCTTCGGGGTTTGGTCTCTCTTCGACGAGGAGCCACGTATCGCCACGGCCGTTGCCGGTCAGCAGTCCAAATTGCTGCGGCTGGACCGCGAGGATTTTTTCGAATTGTTGGCCGAGCAGTTCGATATCACCCAGAAGATTTTCCAATCCATCGTCGGGCGGTTGAAAACTCTGATCAAATGAGGCAAGATAGCATTCGGGCCTGTCGGCCGCCGCTGAAAAAATCCGCGGCTTTCTTTGCACCATCCAACACGTAGGCTGAAGGAGCAGGCATGTCGGATCTAAAAGGAATGGTCGTGTTTATCGTGGATGACGAGGAAATGGTTCTCTCCTCCATCAAGAACATCCTGGAGCTGGAGACGGACTACGATGTTCGGACATTCACAGCGCCGCGCAAGGCCCTGGAGGAAATGAAGGGCCTGGAGGTCGATCTGGTCATCTCCGATTACATGATGCCCGATCTCGACGGCCTGGAATTTCTCTCGGCGGCCAAGGAGATTCAACCCGATACCATCCGCATCCTCCTTACCGGATACGCCGACAAGGAAAATGCCATCAAGGCCATCAACACCGTTGGCCTTTATCAGTATATCGAAAAACCCTGGAACAATGACGACCTGCTGCTCATCATCCGCAATGGCCTTGAAAAGCGTAAACTGATCAAGAGTCTGAAGGAAAAAATCGGTGAACTGGAGATTGCCATCACTGACCTGAAGGATATCCGCTCGAAAATATTTCAGGCATTTATGTAAAGCGTCATGGATGATCTCTTAGGAATATTCGATCACATCAATGTGAGCGTCCTGATACTGGATGCGGAGGGGGTTATTCTTTACTGCAACCGGCTCTTTTGCGATCTGACCGGCATTGACCAGACCAACTGCGAAGGCAAGAATTTCCGCGAAGTGATCCCCCTGCAACTCGAGGAAGCCATCACCCTGGAAAAAACGGCGCGGGAGGTGGCGGCCAGCGGCACGCCGGCCCCGCCCATTTCCCAGACCTGTCCCTTTCGCGTGAGGGGTTCGGCCATCAGCCGGCTGCAGCAGATCATCCCCATCCGGGAATTCAGGGGGCGCCGCCATTGCGCCGGGGTGGTCTTCGAACTGGTGTCCGAAGACAGCATCTCCATCGCCGAGATCAACGAAAGCCTGCGCCGCACCGAGAAGATGATGGCCCTGGGCAATCTCATGGCCGGGCTGTCACACGAAATCAAGACGCCCCTGGGATCCATCATCTCCAATACGGATGTGATCACCCGCTGTCTCGGCAAACTCAATGATGTGATGGACGAGGATCAGGCCGCGACGATCCCTGAAGAAGTCCGCCGCATCTTTGAAAAACATCTGCAGATCATCTCCGAAGCCATGCGCGTCAACGAACTGGCCAGCCGGCAGCTGTTGCACCAGGTCAATTCCCTGAAGCACTTCCTGCGCTTCGACGAAGAAGATTTTTCCGACATTGACCTGCAGGAGATCCTGGAGCAGGTCCTGGTTCTGACGCACCACATGACCAAGAACCGGATCACGGTGGTGCGCGATTACCATCCCATCCCCGCCATTACCGGCTCGCCGGGCAAGCTCGGCCAGGTGCTCCTGAATCTCATCACCAATGCGGTCCAGGCCATGCCCGGGGAGGGTCGGTTGACCCTTGTCACCCGGGCCACGGATGAGGCTGTGGTGGTGGTGATCAAGGACACGGGTGAAGGGATACCCCCCGAAAACCTCGAGCGGATCTTCACCAAGGGCTTTACCACCAAGCGGCGCGGACTGGGCACCGGACTCGGCCTGGCCATCAGCCTCAACATCATGCGGGATCATGGCGGTGCCATCGAAGTTCAATCGCAGCCGGGAGAAGGCTCCACCTTCCGCCTTTTCTTCCCCCTGAACGGCAAAACGCCTGACCGGAAACGGTCCTGATCCCGACATCGCTGGTTATCTGAAGTGGAGAGTATCATTGTCTGAAAGCACGTCGGCCATGGATCAAATATATCGCTTCTGCCCCAAGTGCGGCGCTCATCTCGGCCCCGAAGGAGAACATCCCTCCGGCCCGGACAGCAGCCATTGCACGGCTTGCACCAAATACAACCTACTCATCATGAAGATCATCATCGGTCTGGCCGTCCTGGCCGACATCCTGATCCTGCTGGTGGTGGCCGCTCCGGAGCCGTTGCGCAGGGGCCTTTTCTATCAGGTCATTTTCGCGCTCATGATCCTCCTCTGGATCACTCTCTTCACGCCGCTGGGGCGCCGGTTCTGTATATGGATCTTCGACGGTTTCGTCCTCCTGGCCGTGACCAGCCTGACGGTGTTTCTCATCCAGATCGAGGCCGGACCCCAGAATCCGTTTTACCAGTACTATTACCTGTTGCTGTTTTTCGTCATGATCGTTCGGCTCCGCCTGGGGCGGGTGATTTTCCACGGTGTCATTCTCACCGTCTCCAGCGGGCTGGTGATGCTGGCTGAATACCTGAACCAGGAATCCTACCTGCTCCTGTTCGAATACCGCGTGATCTTTCTGCTGGGTATCTCCGCCCTCATCGTCATGAAACTGGTGGAGCGGCGACACGCGCGGGAACGCCAGGCGCTCGAGCGACAGAACCTGCGCATGGCCCACATGCGTTCCGTGGTGATGGACGCCATTATCCGCATCAACGAACAGTTCATGGAAGAGGGTGATTTCCAGGAAACCCTCAACAGCGTCGGCCAGATCGCCAAATCCGTCACCGGGGCGCATCATATCTGGATGTACCTTATTCCGGAGCGGGACAGCGACTCGTGCGAGGTGCTCCATCTCGACCCGGATCCCGAGTTCTGCCGGATCGCCCGGGACGCGGGCTTCACATCGGGCCGTTTCTCCACCGACCCGTCCGTCTGCCGGAACCGCTACCACGCCTTCGAGCAGAGCGAGCCGTTCATTGCCCGCGGCATGAGCAAGTACTGTGAGGGGCAGTTCACGGCGGAGAAATCCCAGGCCCTGCAGGCCGCCCTGTCCGCCGATGTGTTCGTCTCTCTTCCTTTCGTCAAAAAAGTCGGCCAACGGACCATGTATGCGGCCATCACCTTCGTTTTTCCCGATCCTGCCTACGATCTGTTCCTGCTCAAACTGTTTGTCAACGCTTTCGGGACCTCCATTCTGCTGCACAAAGCCCGGGCCCAGCGCCAGGAGGCCTACGTCCAGCTGGAAAAGGCCCACCGCGAACTCAAGGAGACGCAGGGCCGGATATTCGCCCTGGAACGCAGTGCCCAGATCGCCAATCTGGCAGCAGGCATCACCCATGACATCAACAATCCGCTGGGCGCGCTGCAGGCCTCGGTGGACCTGGTGGCCAAGTCCAACAAACGTCTCAAATCGAAGGGCTGCGCATCGCCCGAAGATATGGCCAAAGTCATCGATATCATCGATTCTTCCCTGTCCGTCATCGTCTCGGCCATCGAACGGATCAACGCTGTGGTTCGCGCCCTGAAAAACTTTTCCCGGCTGGATCGCGCCCGGGTCGCCTACGCCGATCTGAATGCCAGCATCGAAAACGTCGTCCTCCTGCTCCAGCCGCAGATCCTGCGCCGGGTACGGATCGACAGCGACCTGAATCCTCTGCCGCGGTTAAAATGCAATCCACATGAAATCAATCAATTAACCATGAATCTGATCATCAACGCCATTGAAGCTTCGCCCAAGGGGGGTACCGTTTCCATCTCGACGGGACTGAACCATAAAGAGGTCCAGTTTGAAGTGCGGGACGAAGGAAGCGGCATCGCCGCAGATATCGGCGATCAGATATTCGAACCCATGTTCAGTACCAAGCCGGATCATGCCGGCATGGGTCTGACGCTGGCCAGGGACATCGTCATCCGCCACAACGGCCGTATCCGGTATGAATCGTCGCCGGCCGGGACTTCGTTCCTGGTCTGCCTGCCGGTGGATGGCCCCATCAACGTCGCCACGGAGATACTCGGCCGACAGGCTGACGGTCGGGAATCAGCGGCAAATCATCGAACAAATTGACCCGGGGATCCGTATCAGGGGGCTCGGTGTCGCACATTGAAGGAGGAAAATGTTGATTATGTATCGTAAAATCCTTGCCATACCCGTGTTCTTCATGACGCTGGCGTTCGTGTCCAATTCCGCTTTCGCCGAGGTGGACATCCAGACTCTCCTGCCCCGGACGACCGGCTGGCAGATGCAGGACAGCCCGTCGCTGTACGACTCCGGCACCCTCTACCAGTACATCAACGGTGCGGCCGAATCGTACCTCAGCTACAATTTCCGGCAACTGGCCGTGGCCAATTATGAGAACGCCGGCGGCGATTCGGTGAGCGTTGAGATTTACCAGCATGCCAGCCCCCGCGATGGATTCGGCATTTACAGTCAGGAAAAACCGGACAGCGGCAATTTTCTGTCCATGGGGTCTGAGGGGTATGGCGAGTCGATCCTGCTGAACTTTGTCCAGGGACGCTACTATGTCAAAATAAACTATTTCGGCAGCGCCGCCGACGGTCTGCCCCTGCTGAAGGAGTTCGGCCAGGCCATCAGCGGCAAGATTCCCGACAAGCCGTCCCTGCCGGGGACGCTGGCCCTGTTCCCCGAAAAAGACCGCAAAGAGCATTCCCGGGCCTATATCGCCCAGAATTTCCTGGGCCACAGTTTTTTGCACTCGGCCTTCACAGCGGAATACGAAAGTAACGGCCAGACAGCCAAAGCGTTCATTCTGGATCTCAAGGATGCCGACGAGGCCAGCCAGATTGCCGGCCGCCTGCTGAAACTGGGCGGCAAACCGGATGCTCCGGCGTCGGGCACCACCTATTCCATCAAGGCCCGCTACATCGGCGACATTGCCTTTCAGTGGAACGGCGCCCGAATCCTGGGAGTGGTGGGCGGCTCACCGGCCTGGCAGACCGTTTTGCTGACCGCCATGGAGGCCCGGCTGAAAAATCACCGTGACCGCTGAAACGTACCAGTTTCTTTTCAGCGTTCGACGAATTCTGCCCAAAACGCTCCCATCCGCGGAGCGTTTTTTTTACCCGAGCGGCTCAGCCGGCCCGGCCGGCGGACGGGCGCGACGCGCGGGACCACCGGCGAATGACGGCCGCCAGGAGCGGCAGCAGCAGCACCAGGTAGAGGACCAGCAAGACTGTCCGTGAGACACCCAGGGCGGGCAGCAGGATGACCCCCGTTACCCCGGCTCCGACCATGGCACCCAGATGGTCCACGGCGTCCATACGGGCTGCCGTGGTCAGGTGATCCAGGTTTCGGACCGCCAATGCGTCGCAGGCCAGGGGGAAATACATTCCCGTCAGGGTACCCAGCCCCAGGATCTGCAGGAAAATCACCAGCTGCGCGCCACTGAACGGCCGTCCAAAAGAGAACAGGACGGTCAGGGCAACCAGAGTCAGGCCGGCCGGCAGCCAAACATTCCGGAATGCGGCGCCCCCGCCGGAAAACCGATCCGCCAGACGGTCACTGAACCAGGCCCCGGCCGTCAGGCCCATCATGAAGCAGGCGATGAGCCAACCGATCATGGAATAGAGATACCCATACAGGATCTGGAAATTGTACAGCAGGATGATCTCCATGCACATGCCGGCGAGTCCGAAAACGAAAATACCGTAATGAGCCAGATGGATCCGCTGCCGAGCGACCGGATCGGAATCCCGATGCCGGCGCAGGAACCAGGTGCCGGCCAGAACGGTGAGAACGAGCACCATCAGCCAGATATGCGGGTAGGCGCCCTCCTGAATCCAGACCAATAAACCCGTGACCTGGGAGCCGGAGGTATCGGCCCACAACTTCAGGTGGTGCAGATAGAGGCTGGGCTGGCGGATGGTATTGATCCAGGACGGCGGAGAATCCGCCAGTTTTCGATTGAGCCATGCCACCCGCTCCGGGGGGAGCAGCAGCGGAAAATAGGCCGGATCGAACCCGCCCCGCTGCACCGGGCCATGGCGCGCCATGCGTGCGGCGAGAACATCCGCCTCCAGGGTGGGGTGATGGCCGTCCGAGGCAAAATAGAGCTGCTCCTGGCCGGGGGTCACCACCACGTGTCGGAACACCGCGCGCAAGGTTTGGTACAGGGTGCCGGAATAGCGCCACAGATCCTCGCCGATGAAATTCTCGCCCCCCTCCAGCTGCGTGGCCAGCACGCCACCGGGGGCCAGACGCCGGCGGCACAAATCGAAGAAGGAACGGGTATAGAAGCGATTCAGGGCCGCCGTCGCCGGCGGGGGCGGATTCAGCACGATCAGATCGTAGGTTTCCGGATGCGACAGGAGATAATGCTGGGGATCCATGTAGCGGCGCTCCAGCCGTGAATCCCGCAGGCGGACCCGTTGATGGTCGGCCAGGTAGGGCGCGATGGCTTTTTCAAACCCCGGATCGAGAAAACAGACGGTCAGCCGGGTGACCGGGTATTCCAGCATGAGAGGCACTTCCTCGGCCAGACCGTGCCCCAGGAAGAGCACCCGTCGCGGTTGGGGCACCTGGTTCATGATGAGGTGCACGCGCCGGGCGGCCACGCCCGGATCCGGAAATGTCTCGGCGATCAGGCCGTCCAGGAAGACCACGATCTGCCCGTCACGCTCCCCGGCGGCGATATTCTGGTAAGGCGTGTCGCGGTTTTCCAGTAACCGGTACCCCGGCGCCATGGCCTGCCAGCGTTGCAGAATGCTCCATTGGTCGAGCCGTTGGGGCACACCGGCCAGGCCCGTCAGCACCAGCCCTCCGGCAAAGGCCAGGGCGATCCAGCGCCACAACGCACGATGGGCCGTCAGACCCGTCAGCATCAAAAACAGGGCACCGCCGCTCCACCAGATGGTGACCACATCGAAGCGACCGGCAAAGACAAAGGTGAACAGAACTCCGGCCAGCAGGCTGCCGCCCGATTCGAGCCAATAGATCAAACCGGCCGACGATTTTCCGGATTGGTAGCGGGGCAGCCGGCCGGCCCACTGGGCCAGAACGGGAAAGGCCAGACCCACCAGTAGCGAGAACGGGAATACCAGCAGTACATATCCTGCCGCGCTCTGCCCCAGGCTGACAAGCTCACCGGGACCGACACCCCACAGGCTCCGCAAGGAGCGGATTCCCGTCACCTGGACCATCCCCAGGACCGGCAGCAAACCAATCACGAGAAGGGCGCCGCGACGGGCCGCCGGCCCGCCCAGACCGGAGCGCCCGGCCAGCCAGGCTCCGCTGACGATCCCCATGAACCACACCGCGAACACCAGTCCCACCGACAGCTCGTTGCCGAACAAGACAGCCATGAACTCCCGAATGGCCACCACCTGGCCCAGAATGGCGAAAAAACCGAGCATGGCGGCCGCGACATAGATCTGCTGGGGGGAATATCCGCTTTTCATGGCAATCGGCCTATTGTACCATAGAACGAAGGTCGCAGATCGTCTCGCCGGAGGATACCATGACCCATCATCCGCCCCGTTCCGGAACCCCTGCCCGCCGCGGTTGCCTGCCCGGCTGCGGTTGCTTTGTGATGGGCTTCGGGTTCGGTTTGGTGCTCATTCCGCTCCTGATCTATCTGCTCCTGTCGTGGCCCTGGTTTCACCGGCAGATGGACCGGATCTACGATACGCACCGGCTCAGCCGCCAGCTGGAGGATGTCACCCGCCGGATAAATGCCACCGCGGACCAGGGCAGTGCCGACCGCGCCACCGGGCCGGCCGTAACAGAGTCATCCCCCGATGACGAAGGCTCCATGAGTGACTTCAATCAGGCGTTCACCCACGAATCCATGGAAATCCGGTTCCGCTGTACGGATCGTGCCGCCACCGAGCGCCCCTTTATCCACGGGATGATCATCAACCATGGCCCGGATGCCGTGCGCCACCTGATGCTCGAATCGGTCTTTGTTTCCGGCGAGGGACAGGAGTATCGCGAAGCGCTGGAAGTCATCGCCGCGGGTTCACCCAACATCCTGGCGCCAGGCGGGCGAAAAAGGTTCGTGTTGCATCCCCGGGCAGTGCCGCCCGACTGGTCCGCCGACCGGATGCGGCTGCGCGTCAAGGCCATACGGTAAAGCCGCGGCCGAAAGCCAAACGTCTGCCGCCGGCCACTTCGTGACGGTTTACTCGGTACCCGTCCAGGAAATGCGATAGATGGCGCCGGCCTTGTCGTCGGACACCAGCAAGGCGCCGTCGGGCATGACCAGCACATCCACCGGTCGGCCCCAGGCCTCCTCCCCCTGCAGCCAGCCCTCGGCGAACGGCTCGTAACTGACGGCCCGGTCCCCGGCCACCTTCACCAGGCTGACACGATAGCCGATCTTCCGGCTGCGATTCCAGGAGCCGTGCTCGGCGATGAAAATCTGGTGACGGTAGTCCGGCGGGAACATGTCACCGTCATAAAACCGCATCCCCAGTGCCGCCACGTGGGGCCCCAGTTTCCGTGCCGGCGGCACAAAATCGGCACAGGGCCGCCGGTCGCCGAATTCGGGATCGGGAATATCGCCGCCATGGCAATAGGGGTAACCGAAGTGCAGCCCCTTTTCCGGAGCGCGGTTCAGCTCGTCGGGCGGCAGATCGTCCCCCATCATGTCGCGGCCGTTGTCGGTAAACCAGAGCACACCGCTGCCCGGCTGCCAGTCGAAACCTACAGTGTTCCGCACCCCATGGGCGAAAATCTCCAGTTCGGTGCCATCGGGATTCATGCGCATGATGGACGCGAAACGGGGATCTTCCGACGCGCAGATGTTGCACGGCGCACCCACCGGCACATACAGCTTGCCATCGGGGCCGAAGGCGATGAATTTCCAGCCGTGATGCCGCTCGGTGGGAAACGTGTCGTTGACCACCACCGGCGCCGGCGGGTCCGTCAGATGGTTCTCGATGTCGTCCAGGCGAAGCACCCGGTGGATCTGGGCCACGTACAGATCGCCCTGCCGGAAGGCCACGCCGTTGGGGACGGCCATCTCCCGGATCAGGGTATGAACCTGGTCGGCCTTGCCGTCACGGTCCCGGTCCACCACCGCATAGACGTTGCCGGCCCGCCACGTGCCGACGAAAACCGTGCCGTTGGCCCCCCGGGTCAGGGAGCGGGCATTGGGCACGTCGGCGGTGAACAGGTCGATCCGGAAACCGGGCGGCACCTTCAGCAGGTGCAGCGGCAGGTCCGCCGCCTCCCGGGCCGGGGCGGCCGGATCCGCGGCGGTACAACCGCCTGCCCAAAGCAGACCGGCCAGGAATGCCGCCAGAACAATCTGTTTGCTGCTTCTCATATTCCCTCCTTCACCGGGACCGAATACTCCCGGGCGTGGCGGACGGCCCGTATCAGCGTTCGGCCAGATGACCGGCCAGCAGGAGCACATCCAGGCTGTCCAGGACTCCGTCCATGGTCACATCGGCCAACCACTGCTGCAGCGGGGTGGGCGGGATATCATCCACCAGAAACAACTGCATCAGCAGGAGATCGGTAATTCCCGGGCGGTCGTCGTAGTCCAGGTCGCCGCCGACCAGCGCCTCCGGAAACAGGCAGAAATCGGCCACCACCGGCAAATGATCCGCGGCCGTCGCCGAATCGCCCGCCAACAGCCCGCCGCGATCCAGGGCCGTGGCGCTCATTTGCGGGGTGTAGACCAGGAAATGGCGGTCGGCCATCATAACGCTGTCGCTGTAAAGGATGAAGTCCATCCGGCCGGGCATGTAGGTCTGGGCATCGTTGCGCGAGGTGTAGGCCATGCGTCGCTCCGTCTGCCGCGGCAGCAGGAATGACAGGCCGGTGCCGTCCCAGTCAGGGGCGTGATCCGGACCGAACAGGCTTTCATAGAAGATATCCCCGCTCCACAAGGTGACCACCTGCCGCACGTCGCCCACCAGGTTCAGATCTCCGGCCAGCAGGAAGGGCGTGTCCGCCGGCAGGGCCATGGTTTCGGTCATCTTCCGCCGCAGGCAGGCGATGAAACTGTCGGCCTCCTTTTGTCGCTTGATATTGTCGTTCGGGTCGTTGCAGCACTTCAGATGGGCGTTGAAGACCACCAGCGGCCGGTCGGGCGCCACGGTGACCCAGGTGGCGGTATACTTGATGAGGTCCGGTTCGGCCTGGGGGCAATCGGCCGCCCAGTCGGGTGAGACGGGATAACGGCTGAGGGTCACCTGATCCCCGCGACCGTCGGCCACCCAGATCCCCTCAACCAGGGGCAGCCACGGCGCGACCAGCCCGAGAACCTCTGTCGGATCATGGGCGTACATCTCCTGGAAACAGATGATGTCCGGTTGCAGGGCCTGCAGGATCCGCCGGAAAGCGGGCTGGCGCTGCGGATGGAACAGGCCGTCCTGCAAGGTGTTCCAGGTGACGACCCGCAGGAATTCCGGGCGGTTCCGCTCCAGTGGAATGACCGGGTATTCCCGAAAGGGCGTCTCGTCGAACACGTAACGGATGGTGTCGCCCGCCTCGGGGGCCGTGTCGCCGTCGGCCGTCTGGGTGCCGGGGGCCCAGTTGTCGTCCTTGATGACCAGGGTGAACGAAGGCTGGGTGAAGAGGGGATGGAGTCCGTCAGGGAGGCAGTCGCGGCCGATGGCCAGTTCGAAAACGGCCGACGAGTGGGTGGGGCCGCCGCGCAGCCGCACATCGTCGAACCAGACGTCGCTGTAAACGCCCTCGTGCACGAAAAATCCTTTCCGCTGGCCACATTTCCAGACCAGTTCGGCGCCGGTTCCGGCGACGGCCCAGCCACTGGCGGCATCGTTATCCGTGTCGAAACAGAGGCGCAGGAACTCGTGGTCGTTCTGCAGGTTGAAGTTCAGGCCGAAATCGATGTACAGGTAGAGAAAATCCTCGTCATTGGCCAGGCGGACAGTGGTGATGTCCAGGCCGGTGTGCCCGCCGTCCCCGGTCGGATCGACATAGGCGTCGGGAACGGTCGCCCAGTCACCGAATTCGCCGTCGATAACGATCCGTCGGGCCACGGCGTGGGCCGGGACGGGCCACAGAACCATCAGCAGGCCGAGCAGCAGGCTGGAGGTGATGACGTGTTTCATGCCGGATATTGTAAGCTGCCGGAACTGTCGAAAGCAACCCCGTTGCTTCGAAGTGGCGGAATGTCCACCACCGGAACCGCCGGCGGATTTGGTGACATCCGGGGCGACATTCAGTGATACAATCGGGGCAGACCCGGCACCGGCCCGGGGGTCCGTCCGACTGGCGGTGACCGTCACACCCCTTGGCTGATCCGGCCGGGATTATGGGAAGGATCGCACGGCCCGTGAAGATCAGGTCATGGCCAGCCCCAATATGGCGTTCCGAACACAGCCTGCCCCTGCTGGGCTACACGCTGCTGGCCCTGCTGACCACGTGGCCGGTGATTCTCCATCTCGGCCGGCGCATCGCCGGCGGAAGCGACGCCTGGCAATTCGCCTGGAACCTGTGGTGGTGGCGCTACGCCCTGCTGAATTTCATCCACCCCCTGTGCAACGACTTTATCTACACGCCCGTCACCTTCTGCAATTTTCTTCATCCCTGGTCTTTCCTGCTGACGCTGGCCGCCATGCCGTTGCAGGGATTCATGCCCCTCATCGCCGTCTATAATGTGCTGGCACTGGCCAGTTTCGTGCTGGCCGGCTGGGGAATGTTCCGGCTGGCCCGGTTTCTGGGCCTGGGTCGGGCCGCCGCCTGGCTGGCCGGACTGGCCTTCTCTTTCAGCCCGATTCATTTCGCGCGCCTGAGTCTCGGCCATCTCAACCTGCTCAGCTACCAGTGGCTCCCCTTCTTCATCCTCGCCGTCTTGCGCGGCCGGCAGTGCGGCTGGACACGCCGGAGCGTTCTCGCCGCCGCCGGCTGGCTGCTGGCGGTGGCGCTGACCTCCTGGTACCTGCTGATCTTCAGCCTGCTCTGGCTGGCCATCCTCCTGATTGTCGACCTGGTGCGGCGACCGGACGGCCGGGTGAGGCACGCCGGCGCCTTGCTGGTCATCGTCGGCCTGGCGCTGCTGCCCCTCTCCCCGCTGCTGGTGGGCATGGCCCGGGCCGGCACATCCCTGCCCTCCGCCGACGGGCTGTCCACGTTCGATGTGGCCGACGCGACCGCTTTTTTCTGGCCCGGGGAGGGTGCGTTCATGTCTCGTGCCGTCACCGGCGGCAGCCCGGCCCGGGTGCCGGAAAATTTCATCCCCTGGATCGTCCTCCTGCTGGCGATCTGGGGCTGGCGGGGCATACGCCGCGAGCACCGCGGCTGGCTGGGGGGCACGCTTGCCTGTTTCGGGCTCCTGTCCCTGGGCCCCTGGCTGGTGCTGGACGGCACCGTCGTCTCCTCCCTGCCACTGCCGTTTGCCTGGCTGCAGCAGCTGCCCGGAATGACGCTGCTGCGCGCCCCGGTCCGCTTTCATATCATGACCGCCCTGGCCATCGGGCTCCTTTTTGCCGCGGGGGCCGATCCCTGGCTGGAGCGGAGCCGGCAGGGACTGAAAACCGCCCTCATCTCCGCCATCCTCCTGCTGGAATGCCTGGCCGTGCCCATCCCCACCGCCCAGAAAAGCGTCAGCCCGTTCTATGAAGGGATCGCCGGCCACCCCGGCACCGGCGGAGCCCTCATCGACCTGCACTACTACGCCGATGCCTTGTATTTCCAGACCATCCACCACCACAAAATCATGGGCCGTCCCCACATGATCGCCCGGGAGCCGGCCACAGTTCGCCATTTTCTGGACCAGACCCCGGTCATCCGCCGTCTGATCGCCGAGAACGACTACGCCCACACCGCCGTCGGCTGGCCGCAGCAGATTTTGCAGGAGACCCGTCTGCCGCCGGAGTCCCGGGGCGTCACCATCGTCGCCATGGGGTACCTGACCGGCGCCGGGGAGCTGCATGTCGTGACCCCCCGGCCCCATGAACTGTGGCTGGATGATGTTCGAACGTCGGCACCCATTGCACGGGAAAGTGTCATCCGGCTGGACGGCCGGCGACACCTGATCCGGCTGCGCACCCGGTCGGAGGGCCCGGCGGACCCCGCCATCCGCCTGGAACTGAGCGGCGAGCCGCTGCCCATCCCCTCCCCTGACCGTCTGCGGGTGGAGCCATATCTCCCCATGGCGGGAGCGACCAATGGTTTTTTCTGTGTCGTTTACCCCAATGTGAGCGCCGCCGCCCTTCCGCCGGCGGAAACGAATGCGTTTCTGCATTCGCTGGGCTTTGCCTGGGTAGTGGTGCCGTTTTACGGCAATGATCATTATCTGCGGGATGTCCTGGGCTGGACGCCGGCGTACGAAGACCAATGGCTGGCGGCCTGGCGGCTGGGAGACACCCGGCCGTCAACACCGGCGAAGTGACATCTCCCCCGCCGCCTTCCGCCCATCGTTCTCTTTCGCCGCGGCGGGCTCCCCCTCCGTCAACACCCATCCCTTTGGCCCGGATCGGGCGCGGATTGTCTAAAAATACCGGGGCCGGGCAAAGCCATGCGTATAAAATAGGAGTGCCGTCAACCCCGGCGGATCAATCGTTCTTTTTGGTTTCCGCTTTCTCCCTGGTCATGCGTCGGACGCTGTTGCTCATGCATTTGGGACAGGTCAACTCCTTGGGAAAATCCTTGGGATCGGCCTTGTCCTCATATTCATGGCCACAACGCAGACAGCGGAAAATCATTTCCACTAAAGCCATATCGCACCTTCCGCAGTGATCACTTCTTGTTCTGCAGAACCTCCTTGGTGAACGCGACTTCTTCCATGGTCACCTGCTTGCGCAGTTCCTCGAGTTCTCGCATCACCCGGGCGAATTTCTGCCCTTCGGCGGCGCTGATCCACTCCAGCTGCAGCCGCTCGGGTCGGATGCCCCATTTGTCCAGGTCGTTCCATAACCGCTCCACCCGCCGCTGGGTCCAGGTCACGGCGTTGATGTAGTGGCAATCGGAGAAATGGCAGCCCGAAACCAGCACCAGCGGCGCCCCGCAGCGGAAAGCGTGCAGCACGAACTTCCGGTCCACCCGGCCGCTGCACATGGTCCGCACCAGCACGATGCTCGATGGATACTGCAGCCGGGAGGTTCCGGCCATGTCGCCGCCGGCGTAGGAACACCAGTTGCAGGCGAAGCCCAGGATTTTTTCCATGGGCTTCTCCGCCAGGAGGGACTCCACCTGGGCCATGATCTGCTGGTCCGTAAAATGCCGCATGGTGATGGCATCGAAGGGGCATTCGGCCGAACAGGTCCCGCATCCGGTACAGGCCGCCTCGATGACCACCGGGTAGATGCCTTTTTTCTTGTCGGGCGCCGTAATGGCATTGTAGGGGCACACCCGCGTACACAGGCCGCACATGGTGCACGAGCTCTTGTTGATCATGGACGTGATGGCTTCCACCTTCACCTTGCCCGCATTGAGCAGAATGTTGCTGCGGGAAGCCGCCGCCCCGGCCTGGGTGACGCTGTCCTTGACATCCTTGGGTGCTTCGGCGCAACCGGCGAAAAAGACCCCCTTGGTGGGTGCGTCCACCGGTTTCAGCTTGGGGTGTGACTCCATGAAGAAACCGTCGGAGGTCTTGGACAGGGTCAGCAGCTGCTGCACCGCACCGGCATCCCGCTGCGGGATGACGCCCACCGACAGCACCACCATGTCCAGTTCATGTTTCTCGATGCGGTTGGCGGTGGTGTTCTCCACCGTAAGCAGCAGGTTTTTGGTGGCCGGGTCTTCATCGATCCGGCCGGGGATGCCCCGGATGTAGCGCACCCCTTCTTCCTTGGAGCGCATGTACAGGTCCTCGAAACCCTTGCCGAAGGCGCGGATGTCCATGTAGTAGACCGAACTCTGAATATCGGGATAATGGTCCTTGAGCAGGAGGGTGTCCTTGACCGTATTCATGCAGCAAATATTGCTGCAATAGGGGTTTCCGCCGTTCCGGGAGCGGGAACCGACGCACTGCACGAAGCCGATGCGCTGGGGGCGCTGGCGGTCCGAGGGGCGGATGAAATGCCCTTCGGTGGGGCCGCCGGCGCAGATCAGGCGCTCGAACTCCATGCTGCTGATCACGTTTTCATAGCGGCCGTAGCCGAACTCGGGGATGGTGGAGGGATCGAAAACATCCACGCCGGTGGCGACGATCACCGTACCGACGTCCACCTCCACCCGTTCATCCTTCATGTCATAATCGATACATTTCTTTTCGCAGACTTCCTGGCATTTGCCGCAGGCGATGGGATTGTTGCCCAGGCAATTCTCCATATCCAGCACATAGGCGGAGGGCACCGCCTGAGGAAAGGGGATATAAATCGCCTTGCGCGAGGAGAAGCCCTGCTGGTACTCATCAGGGACGGCCACGGGGCAAATATCGGCGCATTCACGGCAGGCCGTGCACTCCGTCTCGTTCACGTAGCGCGCCTTCTTCCGGATGCGCACCTTGAAATTGCCCACGTATCCGGTGATCTGTTCCACTTCGCTGAAGGTCATCAAATTGATTCTCGGATGTCGACCGACATCCATCATTTTGGGACCGAGAATTCATATGGAACAGTCCATGGTCGGATACGTCTTGTCCAGCGCCGCCATGATGCCGCCCAGACTGGGCTGTTTCTCGACCAGATACACCGGGAAGCCGGCGTCGGCGATCTCCAGCGCCGCCTGCATGCCGGCCACGCCGCCGCCGATGACCAGCGCCGACTGGGTTACGGGCACCGTCGCTTCTTCCTGACTCTGCAGGTGGCGGGCCCGCGACACGGCACTCCGGATCAGATCCCGGGCTTTTTCCGTCGCTTTTTCCCGCTCGCCGGGATGAACCCAGCTGCAGTGTTCGCGGATATTGGCCATTTCGAACAGATAGGGATTGAGACCGGCCTCGGCGACGCACTGACGGAAGGTCGGCTCGTGGATCTTGGGGGTGCAGGAAGCGACGACCACCCGGTTCAGGTTGTATTCACCGATGGCCTTCTTGATCTCGTTCTGACCCGGATCGGCACACGTGTACTTGTTCTGGATCACGCAGACCACGTCTTTCAGGGTCTTGGCATCCTCGCTCAACGCGTCACAATCCACGGTTCCGGCAATGTTCAGACCGCATTCACAGACAAAGACACCGATTCGCAATTGCTCGGACACCGGATCACCTCCTTTCCTCGAGGGATGAAGCAATAACATCGGTCATATCACGAACCGTCACCTGTTTTTCAGATGACGACTGCGGATCATGCTGGGCGCAGGTAAAATGGATATAGCATTTGGGGCAGGCCGTCACCAGCACGCCGGCGCCCGTGCCGGCCGCTTCGCCCAAACGTTCGGCCTGGATCTGCTTGGAATAAGACGTGCAGTTCATCCAGGCACTGGTCCCGCAACAGAGCGCCTGGGGCCCGTGCCGCGGCATTTCCGCCAGCTCCGCGTCGGGCAGCAGGCTCAGGACATCCCGCGGTTCGTCGTAGACGCCGCCCTGACGGCCCAGGCGGCAGGGATCCTGATAGGTCAGCCGCAGCTTTTCGCCCGGACGCAGCTTGGACTGCAGGGTCGTTTTATGCCGGTACAGAAACTGGCTGATATGCAGCACTTCCAGCCCATGGTCACCGACCAGCTCCGGGACCTCGTATTTGAAAATATGATAGCATTCGGCGCAGCTGGTGATCAGCATGCGCGCCCCCGTTTGGCGGAACAGCTCCAGATTGATTTCATTGAGGCGACGGAATCCCGCCTCATCGCCGCTCCAGAGCAGATCATGCCCGCAGCATCGCTCGTTGGGCAGAATCACCGGTTTGACGCCCAGGGCATTGAGCAGGCGCAGGGTTTGACGGCCCGTCTGAAGGGTGTCCACGTCGATGTAGGAGAAAAACGCGTCGAAGTAGGGCAGGCAGCCGGTGAAATAGATGATCTCACCTCTGGTTTTGGAGAACTTGGCCTCCTCCGGAATCCACCCCATTCGCTGCTGCTCGAGATTGTCCGAGGCCATGATCTGCTGGATGGTCTGCATGATGCCGCCATGGCTGCACAGATCCTCCATGGACGGTGGAGCGGCCTCGGTGCGAACGGTCCGCATCAGCCCGGTATAATCCACCCGGGTGGGACAGACCAGGGTGCAATACCCGCACGTCAGGCAATCCCAGAGCGACGTGCCACTCTCGGCCTGGCCGTCTTGCAGCGTCAACAGGTTGCTCAGCACACGGCGCGGGGAAAAGTCCTGTTTGACGCCGGATACGGGGCAGACGGCCGTGCAGCGGCCGCACTCCAGACACAAAAAGGAGCGGGAATCCTTGAGGGCTTTCTGAACCGCAGCTTTCATACCTTCACTCCCAGCTTCTTGGGTCCCAGTTTTCGAACATTCTCCACAAATTCGTTGATGATCCGGCTCCAGCGCTGCCCCTCCGCCGCCGAGATCCACTCCAGTCCATAGCGCTGCTCCTCGATGCCCAGCAGCTGGAGGATGTTGGCCAGCCGCTGGTAATTTTCTTCGGCCCGGTAGTTGCCGAACATGTAATGGCAGTCGCCGAAATGGCAACCGGTCCAGAGCACGCCGTCCGCACCCATCCGGAACGCCTTCAGGATAAACGCCGGATTCACCCGGCCGGAGCACATGGTCCGGATCACCCGGATATCCGCCGAGTACTGCAGGCGGCTGACGCCCGCCAGGTCGGCGCCGGCGTAGGAACACCAGTTGCAGGCGAACACGACGATGCGCGGGTGAAATCCGTTGGTCTCCTTCTTCCCTTTGGCCATGGCTACTCCTTGACCGCCGGCGTCTGCCAGTCCTGCAGCGCCGTGGTGAGCATGCTCAGCAGTTGCCGGTCGGTGAACTGCCGGGCGACGATGGCATTGGTGGGGCACATGGCGGCACACGTGCCGCACCCCTTGCAGAGCACCTCGTTGATGGCCGCCACGCGGGTGCCGTTCTGCTGGACGGTCAATCCCGGGGCATGATATTCACAGATCGTCTCGCACAGCCCGCAGCCCCGGCACAACTCCGGCCGGACCTGGCAGGTCACGGGCTCCACGCTCACGGTGCCCTGACCCATGGGGATGGCCGCCTTGGCCGCGGCCGCCTGGGCCTGGAAGATGCTCTCGCTGATGTCCGCCGGCCAGAGGGCGGCGCCGCAAATGTAGACGCCATCGGTGGCGAACTCCACCGGCCGCAGCTGGGCGTGGGCCTCCAGCAGAAAACCGTTTTCGCCCACCGGCACGCGCAGCAGGTGGGACAGTTCGCGGGTGTCCTGGCGGGGAACCAGCGGCGTGGACAGCACAACCATATCCACCGTCAGAGTCAGTTCCCGGTTCAGATTGAGGTCGCGCACCCGGATTTCACCACCGGTCACCTGCGGCGGGTCTTCGGCCGAATAGCGCACGAACTGGATCCCCTTTTCCCGCGCCTCGTTCAGAAACTCCTCGTACTTGAGGCCGTGGGTCTGCAGGTCACGGTACAGGATGTACACCGGCCGATCGGGCTGGGCCTCCTTGAGCTGCATGGCGTTCTTGAGAGCCGTAAAGCAGCAGATCTTGGAGCAATAGGGCCGCTCCTCGTTGCGGGCACCGGCGCACTGGATCATGGCCACGGATTTCGCCTCGCAGGAACCGGCCCGCAGCCGGTCCTCCAGTTCCAGCTGGGTGATCACCTGCCGGCCGTCATAACCGTACATCCCCTCGGGCACCAGGATATCGGCCCCGGTGGCGACGATGATGGTGCCGACCTTCCGCGCCAGGGTTTTTCGCCCCTGCTCGATCTCCACCTCGAAATTGCCGATAAAGCCGTTGACCGCGGTGACCCGCGCATTCGTCAGCACCTCGATCTTGTCATAGGTGGCCACGTTTTTCTGTAAACGCGTCCGCAGATCATCCGCCTTTTCGGCCACGGGATACACCAGGTTCAGGTCCTGGAGGCGGCCGCCCAGCTCCTTTTCCCGTTCCACGATACAAACGGGAAAGCCCCGCCGGGCCAGGCTGACCGCCGCCGAAATCCCGGCCACGCCGCCGCCGATGATCAGGGCGGCCGGCGTGACCTCCACCTGGATCTCGTCGGCCGGTTCCAGCAGGGCCGCCTTGGCCACACCCATCCGCACCAGATCCTTGGCCTTGCACGTGGCGGCGGCCCGATCCTGTGAGTGGACCCAGGAACATTGCTCCCGGATGTTGACAAATTCAAAGAGATAGGGATTCAGATCCGCCTCGGCGCAGGTTTTGCGAAACAGCGGTTCATGGGTGCGCGGCGTGCAGGCGGCCACCACCACCCGGGTCAGGTGCTCCTCGCGGATGGCCCGGCTGAGCTCCTTCATCCCCGGCTCGGAGCAGGAATAGTGGTTTTCCGACACAAAGACCACCCCCGGCAGCGTGCGGGCGTATTCGGCCACGGCCGCCGTATCCAGATAGCCGGCGATGTTGCGGCCGCAGTGGCACACGAACACCCCGATACGGCACTGTTCCCCGTTCCCTGCTGCACTCATCAGGCCTCCTTCCCGACACGGGCCAGGGCCAGCTCAGCCGCCAGGGAGGCCGCGCTGGATGCCATGGTGACCGATTCGGCGATGCCCACCGGCCCCTGGCAGAATCCACACACATACACCCCTTCCCGGCTGCTGCAGGCCGGCGAATAGGGATCCGTCTTCACGAAATGATGTTCGTTCAGTTCCATGCCCAGCACTTCCGCCAGGGGCACGATACTGCGGTTGGGCACCAGGCTGGTGGCCAGGACCACCATTTCCACCGTCAGGCGGCTGACCTGGCCGCTCGTGGTGTCCTCATAGTGGATGATCAGGTTCTGGTTTTCCGACTCCACCACCTTGGCCGGACGGCCACGGATGTAACGTATGCCGTACTCCGAGACGGCGTGATCCACGTAGTTCCGGAAACCCTTTCCGGCAGCGCGCAGATCGATGAAAAAGATATGGCTCTCCAGCCCGGGATTGATTTCACGGGCGACCATGGCCTGCTTGGTGGTGAACATGCAACAGACGGACGAGCAGTACGGATTGTAGCGCAGGGCCCGCGAACCGACACAGTTGATGAACCCGATGCTGCTGACTTCCCGCTGGTCCGACGGCCGCAGAATCTTGCCCCGGGTCGGACCGGTGGAATTGGTGAGCCGTTCGAACTCCAGGCTGTACAGAACATTTTCGTGAATGCCGTAACCGAAACTGCGCAGCGGCGTGGGGTCCATTTCGTCGAAACCGGTGGCCACGACAACGGCTCGGACCGGCAGCTCCAGCACCTGGTCGGGCATGTCGTAATCGATGGCCTTCTTGTCACAGCTGTTGGCGCATCGTTCACAGACGATGAAGTTGTCGTTGAGACAGGCCTCCTTGTCGATCATGTAGGCGAAAGGAATCGCCTGCTGGAAAGGGATGAACACCGCCTTGCGGGCCCCCATGCCCGCCTCGAATTCATTGGGCACGATCACCGGGCAGGCCTGGGCGCAGTCGCCGCAGCCGGTGCATTCCTTCTCACTGATGTAGCGGGATTTTTTCAGCACCCGAGCCGTAAAATCACCGGCTTCGCCATCCAGTCCGATGACTTCGCTGCAGGTCAGTAGTTTGATTCGCGGATGCCGACCGGCATCAATCATCTTGGGCGACAGGATTCATATGGCGCAATCGTTGGTGGGATAGACCTTGGCCAGCTGGGCCATTTTGCCGCCGATGCTGGGCGTCTTCTCCACCAGGTACACCTGAATGCCCATGTGGGCCAGGTCCAGGGCCGCCTGAATACCGGCGATGCCGCCGCCGATGACCAGAACCGCATTTTCGTTCATAAGGTTCGCTCCCGTTTCATGATCCGGAGGCTTCGGAACCCGCTGCGCCCCCAGAATGGTCCGGCGCGGGCGGATCCATCACTGGTTCACTCCTCGTTTATCCGGCTCCCATACCCGCCACTTCCAACAGGTGATCGGCCTTGATCTTGTGCCAGTGCAGGCCCACCTCGGCCGGGGCGACGCCCTGGGCCAGGGCCAGCAACTGGAAGTAATACACCACCGGGATACGGAACTCCTCGTCGAAGAGACGTTTCAGCTTGATCTGGCCGAAGTCGAAGGAATCGAAGCAGGTGGGACAGATCAGGGCCATACAGTGGACGTCCAGCTTGTTGACCGAGCGCATGACTTCCAGCAGCATCTTGGGCGGCAGGTCGGTGTCGTTACAGGCCTTGCCGCAGCAGAGAAGCTTCTCCTCGTGGTTGAGGGGCGTGGCCCCGACGGCCCGCACCAGCTCCTCCAGGATGGTGGGATGATCCGGATCGTCCACCTGCATGATATGACTCGGCTTCAAGAGATGGCAGCCGTAATGAATGGCCACCTTCAGGTCCGTGAGAGGATGGATGACCGAGTCGCGCACCTTGTCCAGGCCGATCTCCTCCCGGATCAGGGTGGCGATGTGCCGGACCTGTACCGTTCCCTTGAACTCGCGACCGATGGCTTTCAGCTTCTCGTTGACCTCGGTGCACAACGCCTCATCCTCGGTCAGCATGGCCCGCGCTTCGGAGAGGGTGGCGGTGCAGCCGCTGCAACAGGTGACGATATCCAGGCCCGCCTCTTCGGCCACGCACAGATTGCGGGCCGCCAGCACCAGCCAGGTCATCTTGTCGCGGGTCTTGTAGTAGAGCGGGTCGGGACAGCAGGCGAACCCCTCCAGATCCACCAGTTCGATCCCCAGCTTGTCCACCGTCTTGCGCACCGCCGCCTCGAACTGCGGCAGTTTCATGGAGATCATACAACCAAAAAAAGGTGTCACGCGGACTTCGGCACTCATGGGCTACACCTCTTCCAACAGTCTCTGGATCTCCGGCAAGGGCGCCGGGTACAAATCCGGCAGATCCAGTTCCTTACGACGACGTTCCATGGTCGGATTCATGCTGGTGGAAGCCGCCTGATCATGGATCACCTTGGTCATGCGCTGATAGGCGTCGGGGACCGCCCCGCGGCGGGTGGCCAGATTCTTCAGGGCGATGATGACCTCGATGGGATGGATATCCTGGGGGCATCGTTCGTAGCAGTTGTAGCAATTGGTGCAATCCCAGATGATGGAATCCGGGGTCAGCAGTTCATCCTCCAGCCCCAGCATGGTCATCATGATGATCTTGCGGGGGCTGAACTCCGCCGAGTGCCGGGCCGACGGGCAATCGCCGACGCAGGCTCCGCACTGGTAACAATAGGCGTATGATGAACCTCCCACCAGTTTGCGGATATCCTCTTCCGATTCCAGGCCCTTTTCGGTCATGATCGTTCCCCTCTCCTCAGGGCGAGGCCTTGGCGGCCTTGTTCTTGGCCGGGCGGCCCGATTTCGCCCTGGTTTTGGTTTTGGATGTGCCCTTTGCTCGCAGTTCCTTGCCGTAATCCAGACCCCGCTTGAACGCCTTGAGGTTGAGCTCCTCGGTGCCCTTGGGGATGGACTGCAGGATGGCCTCGCGGACAGCGTCCTCTTTGACGATATCGGTCATGGCGGTGAAAAAGCCGATCATGATGATGTTCAGCACGATCTTGCGGCCCAGCTCCTCGGCGAAACGGGTGGCCGGAATGCCGAATGTCGTCGCCTGGCCGTGCCGGCCGTTGATTTTCACCAGGTCGGAATCAATGAGCAGAATGCCGTCTTCGGACAACTCCGGAGCGAACTTGTCGTAGGCCTCCTGGGACATGACCACAAGAATCTGCGGTTTCCGGATGTAGGGATAGAGGACCCGCTCATCGGACAGAATCACCTGACAACTGCAGGCGCTGCCCCGGGCCTCCGGTCCGAAACTCTGGGTCATGGTGGCGAAATTGGTGTCGAAGATCGCGGCGGCACGGCCCAGGATGTAACCGCTGAGGATCACGCCCTGGCCGCCCAGTCCGGAGATTCTGATTTCAGTTCTGGCCATTTTCTTCACCGTAATCCTTGAATTTGTCTTTGAATATTTCTCTCATCCGGGCGTTGTAACCGTCGATAAACGTGGGCCGCTCCTCGTCCACAAACTTGCCGACAACGATCTTTTTCTGGAATTCGATGTTGATCTTCTCCAGTTCGGCCCGATGCTCGATCTCGCTGCTGTCATGATAGAAACGCATCAGGTCCAGACCGCTGCCCAGACGGTTCTTGCGGGCGTAGAGGGTGGAACAGGGCGTCACCACCTCGATGAAAGAAAACCCTTTTTTATGTAGAGCTTCACCGATGGACTTGGTCAGCCGACGCAGATGAAGCGCCGTCCAGCGGGCCACGTAGACCGCCCCGCTGGACGCGGCCAGCCGCGGCAGGTTGAACGGGTTCTCGTAATTGCCGTACGGCGTCGTGGAAGCGTAGGCCGTCGTGGGTGTGGTGGGACCCACCTGACCGCCGGTCATGGCGTAGGTGAAATTGTTGACGCAGATCACCGTGATGTCCATGTTGCGCCGGGCGGCATGGATCAAATGATTGCCGCCGATGGCCACCAGGTCGCCATCGCCGCTCATCACCACCACCTTGAGCTTGGGATTTCCCAGCTTGAGCCCGGTGGCGAACGGAATGGCCCGGCCGTGGGTGGTATGGAACGAATCGAGACGGATATAGCCGGCGATCCGGCCGGTGCAGCCGATGCCGGATACGATGGCGACGGTATCCGGATCGATGCCGCTCTTTTTCAGGGCCTCGGCAAAACAGGTCACCACAATGCCGATGCCGCAGGTAGAGCACCAGATATGGGGCATCCGGTCCATGCGCAGCCATTCGGCCATGGGATGCTCGTTGGTCGCTTGGGCAGTTTGGGTCATTTCGCCGCCTCCATCAGCACGTTGTAAATATCCTCCGGATCGTGCACCCAGCCGCCGCAGTGCGGCACCAGGAATGTCTTGCACTGGCCGCGGGCACAGCGGTCCATCTCCAGAAAGACCTGGCCCAGGTTCAGTTCCACCATGACCAGGCTGTTGACTTTCGCCGCCAGTTCACGAATCCGCTCCTCCGGAAAGGGCCAGACGGTAATCAGGCGGATGGTACCGACCTTGACCCCTTTCTGGCGGGCCTTTGTCACGGCGGGGATCACCACACGCGAGCTGATCCCGTAAGACAGGACCACCACGTCGGCGCCGTTCACCTGCTCCTCTTCCAGCATGAAGATATCGGCGGCATTCTGGCGGATCTTGTCCACCAGGCGGCGCACGATCTTCTGCTGGGCGTCGGCGTTGATGGCGGGGTAGCCCCGCTCGTCGTGGGTCAGGCCGGTGACGTGGAAGCGGTATCCCTTGCCGGTGGGGGTCATGGGCGGGACCAGCTTCTCGTCGGCCTTGTACGGCAGGTGTTGCCCGGGCGGGTCCGTGGTGTACCGTCGCTCCTCCACCATGAGCTTGTCGGCGCTGGGGATGACCACCCGCTCGGTCATGTGGCCGACGCATTCGTCCATCATGAAAAGGACCGGCACACGGTAACGCTCCGACAGATTGAAACAATCTATCATCAGGTCAAACGATTCCTGCGGTGAGTTGGGCGCCAGGGCGATGATCTCGTAATCGCCGTGTGACCCCCAGCGGGCCTGCATCATGTCGGCCTGCCCCGGCAAGGTGGGGAGACCGGTGGATGGGCCGCCCCGCTGGACGTTCACCAGCACGCAGGGCGTCTCCAGCATGATCCCCAGCCCCAGGTTCTCCATCATCAGCGAAAATCCGGGACCGGAGGTACAGGTCATGGACTTCTTGCCCGACCACGCCGCCCCCAGCACCGCGTTCATGGAAGCCATCTCGTCTTCCATCTGGATGAAGATGCCGTTCATCATGGGGAAGCGCTGGGTGATGCGTTCGGCCACTTCGGTGGACGGGGTGATGGGATAGCCACCGAAAAAGCGGCAGCCGGCGGCCATGGCCCCCTCGGCGCAGGCATAATCGCCGTCGAGAAAATGGGCGCCCGTCAGCACCCCTTTGGGATCAGTCGGTACCATCGCTTTTCCCTCCTTCCGGCTGGCTGGTGTTCACGCAGTAAATGGCGAATTCAGGGCAGATCGCTTCACACAGATTGCAGCTGACGCATCGTTCGGCACTGACGACTTTCGGCGGATGATACCCCTTGCTGTTGAACTCCTCGGAGAGTTCCAGCACGTCACGGGGGCAGTACTCCACGCAGAAACCGCAACCTTTGCATCGTTCCCTGATGATGTGGACCTCACCGTGGGGTACGGACAGCTTGTCGACATCAAGGGGAGTTCTCCAGAATTTCAAGGTGTTCCTCCTAAGGCCCGGTTTGATGACACGTCGCGCCGGCGGACCCGCTGGGGTCGTCTGTCGAGGGGGACTTGAAAACGCAGGGGATTGGTTCGTGGGTCTCGGCGAGCTGAATTGATCATAGGCGTCGGATACCCTCGGCGCAGCGCTCAGGTCTTGTAAATTTCGAAACTGTGATAATACTCCGACAAATCTTTCCACATGTCTTCCACGTTGAAGCTCATCACCACAATGTTGTGCTTCTTTCCGTAGAAATCCATGGCCTGGTTGCGCAAAACCCCTTCCCGCCGAAACCCGATTCTTTCCAGCAGCACCTGGACTTTGGTGTCTTCCTCGATCACATTGGCTTCGACGATGGAGTATTTCAGGCGCACGGCATTGCAGAATATTTCCCGGATCAACGTTTTGCCCAGCCCCTTGTTCTGGTGCTGACGGGCGACCACCACCCGCATCTCCGCCACGTGACGGGTCCAGCCGTAGAGGGGGCGATACAAGGTCGCTTCGCCGATCATCTCGTCATTCACATAGGTCGCCAGGCGAAACGCCCGCCCGTCTTCCAGCTCGCGGACCCGCTCCTCGAGCACCTCCTGGCTGGTCACGTCCCGCCGCAGATAGAGGCGGTCCTCGGGCGGCATGTTCGTGAAAAAAGTGCGCGATTGTTCGATGTTCTCCTTGCGCTTGACATCGATGTGCACCTTCAGCCCGTCCTTGAGAGTTACGGTCTTGGGATATTCCGGCATAGATTCATCCCCGTGGTCAGATCTCCTGGCTCATGATCAGCATGTCATGATACAGGCCGTTGAGATCCTTGATATAGTTTCGCAAAATCAGTTCCTGATGAAATCCCAATTTTTCAAGACATTGCAGCGACGGCAGCTGCTCCAGAGCCATCTTGGCCACCACTTTCTCGATTTTAAGTCCGATGGCGCAGATGAACAGCTCCCGGACCAGCAGGGAGCCCAGGCCCCGGCGCTGGTAATCGCGGCTCACCACGAGACGCATCTCCCCGACATGGCGCATCCAGCCGTGCCGTGGCCGCTGGATACTGCCCTGGGCGACGATTCGCCCTTCCTGCAGGGCGATGAGCCATACCTCGCTCTCCGACTGGCTTTCGGCGATCATCTTCTGGACGACCTCCGGATCGGTGACATCCCGGCGAAGAAACAGCCGGTCTTCGGGCGGGATCTCCCGGGAGAAGGTGAGAAAGGCGTCAAAATCATCCTGGCGGAGGGGACGGATGGAATACACATCGTCGTCCCGTAGCCGGACACTCTTGGGGTAGCGTGCCATGATTTCAATCCTCTTTGTTAAACAGCCGCGCTTGACAGTAAAGTTGTAGAATTTTACATTAATTGTATTTTAGCACACTCAGTGAAGCCCGTCTATCTTTTTTTTGACGCCTGATGCCCCCCTGAATGAATACTTATGTCGCTATTAATGTATATTTTACACGAACTGATGAACGGCGATCCTTCGGAAAAATGTCTTTTATGAAAATTCTGTTGAGACGGGGACGGCTTTTGTCTATTATGGGCGGTTACGGCGTTGCCCCAACCTCGGCGCGGGATGCAGGAAAGAAGAGATGCCGGAATATGCCATCGATGAAATCGCCCGGATCGTTGACGGCCGGCTGAGCGGTGCGCCGCGGAAGCCCGTCTTTCGCGATTATCACTTCGACTCCCGCCAGGTCGCCCCGCACACCCTTTTCTTCGCCTTGACCACGGCCCACAACGACGGCCATCGCTACCTGCCCGATGTGGCCCGTCACCCGCAGACAGGAGCGGTGGTCCGCCCGGACGCGGCCGTGGAGGACTGCGGCCTGCCCCTCATCCGGGTGACCGATCCGGAAGCCGCCTACCTGACACTGGCCCGTCACGTCCGCCACACCCTCACCGGGTGCCGCTATATCGGCATCACCGGCAGTGCCGGTAAAACCACCACCAAGGAATTCACTCACCAGATCCTGGCGCACCGTTATCGCACCTTTCGTGCGCCGGGTAACTGGAACAACTGGATCGGCGTGCCGTTCGCCATGCTCAAAATGGACGCCGGCACCGAACGGGCGGTATTCGAGCTGGCCATGAGCGACCCCGGCCGGGGTGAGATCGAGTTTCTCGCCCGCCTCCTGCGGCCGCAGGTGGCCGTCGTGCTCAATGCCCTGCCCGTGCACCTGGAATTTCTCAAAACCGTGGAGAATGTCGCCCGGGCGAAACTGGAAATCCTCGAACATCTGACCGGCAGCGACGTGGCGCTGGTGAACGGTGACAACGAGCTGTTGCGTCGCCTCGCCGCGGCGCAGGCCCGGCCCGTCATCACCTTCGGACGGGAAGCCGGCGTCAACCGGATCGTGCTGCACGAGGTGCGGCGCGAGGCCGGAGGGACCCGCCTTGTCATTCGGGATGGCGCCGCGGAAGCTGATTTTCTCAGCGACGTCCACAGTGATGCCCAGGTGGAGAATCTCTTCGCGGCCATCCTGGCCGCCCGCTTCAGCGGCATGGACGACACCGAAATCGGCGCCGCCGTCCGCTCCCTGACCATCCCCCCCGGCCGGGGTATCATCCACCGCCGCGGTGGACTGACGGTAGTGGATGAAACCTACAACTCGAATCCGGCCGCCCTGGAAAAGCTTCTAAAATGGGCAGACGGCGCGTACAGCCAGCCCAAAGTGGCCGTACTGGGCGACATGCTCGAACTGGGTGACGACGAAAAGACCTATCATCACCATATCGGCCGTCTCTTCGCCTCTCTCCATTACCGCCTGCTGGTCACGGCCGGCCCACGGGCCGCCTGGCTGGCTGAGGGAGCGAGGGAAGCCGGATATCCGGACGACAGGATCATTCGCTGCGACTCGGCCCGGACCGCCGGCCAGGAGCTTCGGCAGCTGGCCAAGGCCGGTTGGGTGTACATTTTCAAGGCGTCGCGGGGCGTCGGACTGGAGCAGGCATTGCAGATGCTGCTGGAAGCCGCGGCGGCGACAACAACCAACGACTGATATGAAAACATTTGAAACAAACCTGGATGGCCCGCTAACCATTATCGGCGACCTGCACGGCCAGTATGACCTGTTACAGGAGATTCTGGACCGCCTCGCCGACCGGCCCGATTTCGACGAGCGCTGGCTCATCTTCATGGGCGACTTTCTCGATCGGGGCCGCAATCCCAAAAAAGCCCTGGACATGGTGATGGACATCTTCCGGCGCCACCCCAAATCCACCGCTGTCATGGGCAATCATGACCTGGCCATCGCCGGCGCCCTGGACCTGGTGCCCACGCCGGCCAGCGCCAACTGGGCCAGCCGCTACATCTTCCACTACCACTCCCGGATGACATTCCACTCGTACGGTGTCATCCCGGGCAACCTGGCCGCCCTCAAAAATGCCATCCCCCTGTCTCACCAGGATTTTCTGGCCGGACTGCCCTGGTGTCTGGAACATCCCCGCTATTTTATCGTGCATGCCGGCCTGCGTCCGGACCAGCCGTTCCAGCAGCAGCTCGATGTGCTGCGCCGCCGCGATTTTTCCCTCAATCGTCCGGATTGGCTCTGTGAGCGCAGCCTGGCGACGGCCTCCCTGCCGCAGGACTGCCCCTACGTCGTGGTATCGGGCCATGTCCGGCAGCGGGAAGTGATGTTCAACAACGGCCGCATCCTGCTGGATACATCCGGTGGGCGGGGCAAGAACCTGAGCGCCGTCCTGCTCCCCGAACAAACCGTGATCTCCGCCTGATCTCCACCCCTTTATTCGGACAGCACCTGCAGCGTGTATCCGCGCAAATACCACGTTTCCGGCATCTGAAGTACCACCGGATGGTCGGCGGCCTGCATGGTGCGCGCCAGCAGGGCAATCCGCTTGCCCACCTCACCGGCGGCGATGCGCACCGCTTCAATCACCAGGCTGGAATGCAGATGATAGGCGCAGGTGGACAGATGGAGCCGGCCACCTTCGGGCAGCAGCTGCAGGCAGGGTCGCAGCAGGTCCATCAGCAGGCCCCGGCCCTTGCCCTGCTGGTTCTTGTGCTTGATCAGGGCCGGCGGATCGAGACCGATAAGCTGAAACCGGCGCCCCGCCGCCGCCTGTTCCGGCAACCAGTGAAAGGCGTCGGCCCGCTCCCAGGCGACGTGTGAGTCCAGACCGTTCAACCGGGCGTTCTCGGCGGCCATTTCCAGTGCGAGTTCATCCTTGTCCACACCCGTTACCCGGGCGCCCCGCCGGGCGGCAGCCAGGGCGAATCCGCCGCTGTAGCAGAAGGCGTCCAGCACCGCATCGTCACCCTGCACCAATCCGGCGAAATGGCGCCGGGCATCACGCTGGTCCGTGTAGAAACCCGTCTTCTGGCCGCTTCGGATATCCACGGCAAAGCGGAGTCCGTGCTCCACGACCTGCACCCGTTCCGGCGTCGTTCCAGCCAGCGGTCCCTGCACCGGTTCCAGCCCTTCCTCCAGCCGCTGGTCGAGGTCACTGCGCTCATAGATGGACTCGGGCGCCAGCAGTTCGCTGAACAGCGACACCATCAGGGGGCGGAGCTGATCCATCCCGGCCGTCCGGAACTGGAGCACCAGATGACGGCCAAAGCAATCGGCCACCAGCCCGGGCAGGTAATCCCCCTCGGCGTGGACCAGCCGCACGGCGTCCGTTTCAGCCAGGAGGGGCTGCCGGCGGGCCAGCGCCGCCCTCAGCCGCCGACGCCAGAACTCACCATCGGGCTGGACCGTCCGGCGGCTGATCATCCGCAGGGCCACCCGGGCCTCGGGATGGTAAAACGCCGTACCCAGTTCCTCGCCCCGGGGCGAACGGACACCCACCACCGCGCCCGGATAGAAACGCCCGGCCGGCGGCAGCAATTCATCGCGGAAAACCCACAGGTAGAAATTGCGCAACCTCTTGACAGCGCTTTCTTTAACCGTAATCTGTTTCATGCGTCATCTCCGCGCCGTGTGCGATGCTCTTCCCGGGTGACGGGGATCACGCTTTCCGCCGGCGGAGGAATCCCCAAAAAAACGGCAGCCCTGCCTCCGGATGGGGAACGCAGGGCTGCCGGCAAATGATCGTGTCAGCGATCAGTATTCAAGTTGTCCGTCAAACTGCAGATCTTCCACCTTGAACGTGGCGTCCACGCCCGTTTCATGCTCCCCCATTTTCAGCTTTTTGCTCAGCTGGAAGCGCAGGGTTTTGTCCTCGGGGGTCAGAAAGGGGGTTCCATCTTCCATGGTCCGGGGAAAGACGAACTTGGCGCCGGTGCCGTCAGGCGTGGGCCGGATGTAATCCTTGATGAAGACCTTCTTGCCCGTATTGGTGGCCAGGAACGCCTCGTTCTGGAGATCGGGCAGGGTCAGTTCGTTGAGCTGGGCATTGAGCTCCATCAGGGCGGAGACGCCCCGCGGCTTGGAATCGATCTGCCAGGAAAGAATGATCTCGTCTTCGATAGGCCGGCTGGCGAAATCGGCGAACCGCTCCAGCTTGCCCTGATCGCCCTTGGCGGCGATGACGGCGTAGGCCTGCCGGATGGGCCGCGACGAGAACAGGCTGACCCGAACGTAGATCACGTATTCGCGTTCGCTGCGGGCGCCGCTGAAAACGTCGTCATCGCGGGTCGCCCCGCCCGGTCCGCCGACATTGGCGCCGATATTGCCGATGGTACCGATGGAGAATTCATAGGTCCACGGCGAGTCCTCCAGCATCTTGAAGGCTTCCTTTTCTTTCCACTGGGTGTAGGGCTTCTTCTCGTAGAACTTTGCCCCGAACACAAGGCCGATCAAGAGGATCCCAACCAGCAGCATGAAAAAAACAGTACGTTTCATGACATACTCCTCCCATGAGTTTTACATTCTGATTCAGATGAACGGTGAAACGTTCACGACAATCGCAAATTATATCACGTCCCCTGGCAATTAGAAAGAAATCAATGCCTTGATTTTCCCCACTGCCATGCTGGCCGTCGGGAGAAGGGGTTCGACCGAAAGAAATACCCTGGAAGGGGTCGGCGTCCAGCCCCCCGCTCAGCGGTTCAAAAAGTGATCGGCAATCGAAAAAAAGTGGATGATACCGCCATGACCCCGGTATATAATGGTCTCACGCCCGAAAAATTAGCCACACCAGTCAGGGGGAGGACCGACATGACCGAAACTGACCGCTGTTTCTTCCATCTGGACAAAAAAGCCAGCCGGATCTGCGTGGGTTGCCGGAAACCGATGTGCAAGGCGTGCGCCCAGGTGGTGGACGGGAAAACGTACTGCCGCAGCTGTCAATCACTCCTTTGCCAAAGCCGCACGGAAGCAACGCCCGCCGCCGGACAAGACGGCTGGTATACGGTCTCCTGCTGCCAATGCGGTGCACCGCGGACCCGGCACATCACCCTCAAGAAATTCTCCGGATTCTTCCTTTTTCATCAAACCAAGACCACCAGCGGCTACTTTTGCCAGAGCTGCGGGGATACCCAGTCACGAAATCATTTCTGGCACAATATGATCCTGGGCTGGTGGGGCTTCCCCTGGGGACTATTCAATTTCGTTCATGTCTACCAGACCATGCAGACATGGCGGGAATTCCGGCATTTATCGGTTGCGGTCGTCACATCCATTATTCTGTTGCTGATCCTTATGCCGGCAGGTGTAGTCTGGCTGATGATCAGTGGCCAGATGGTGGCCGGCAACGTCCAGAAAGCCACAAAGCTGAATAACAATGCATTGGCGTTCATCGAAGATGGAAATTACCGAATCGGTTTGCCCATGCTGGAAAACGCCCATCATTTGAATCCCGACAATGAGGTTATTCTCTCCAACCTTGGCTATTGCTGCGCTCAGGTGGAAGACTATACCCAGGCGGCCATTTGGTTTGAAAAACGACTGGCGCGCGGCTGGGACAAAAGAGATGCCGTCGCCTGGCTGAACACGCTCTACATCAATGGTGATGTGGACCGGCTGGAGGAAGTGCTGTCTCAACACCGTCCCAATGAATTCGAAGGCAGCACCACCTGGCGACTGTACAAGGGCATCACCCTGACCATAAGGGAGCAATATGAACAGGCGGCGGAGTACCTGTCGGCAGTCCATACCGAAGAACCCAATACTCTCAGCGCGTACGAATTGGCCAAATGCCAGTGCCATTGTGACCGATACCAGGACGCCGAGAAGATTCTGCGTCCCTTTGCCGCCGACGATGAGTACAACCGGGGACTGTACATCGAGATTCTCTTTGCGATGCAGGAGGCCCAACAGCATCAGGAACTCAGCCAGGCCATCAACGGACTGATCACTCTCAGGCCCGATGCGTATTGGGCGCACCTCTGCTGGCTGGAATTCCAGCAGATGACGCCTCGGGAAGTGGATCAGCTTTATTCCACACTGACCAGTCAACACCCGCCGGAGAATCTCAGTTTGCTGGCGTTTTCCCGCGCTATCGCCCTCCAGAACTGGTCGGCAGCCTTCCAGGCTCTCGACCGGAACAGCGATGAGAATATTCTGCCCCGGGAGGCATGGATGGAGTTGGCCGAGCGCGCCCATGACCACGACCGGCCCATCGCCCTGCGGGCAGTCGCCAAATATGTCCCAGGATCATTCCTGGACCAGCGGGCGATTATTTTCCTCAAGTGTCACGCCCGTACTCCCGAGCACGCGGGCGAGATACTGCAGCTGATCGAATCGATCCCCACCATCTATGACAACGTGGAACTTCGCAACCTCAGGGCGGAGCTGCTGACCAGGAGCGGGCACCCGGCCGAGGCCCGCCGCCTGATGGAAAAGACGTTGCAGGCGTTTGCCGAGGGTTCGTCCGTAGAGTTGTTCTGGACACTTCATCACATGTTCATCGATGGGCTGAACCAGGGGAAGATGACAGCCGCGCGGGATTACCTGACCCGGATGGAAGCCCTTGACCACGCCCATGACGATCATCTCCTGCATGTGACCGCCTTCCAGAGCCGAATGTTGTTCCTGATCTGGAATGATGAACTCTCCACCGCCAAAGAACTTGCCAGCTCCCGGTGTGAGTCGACGGATATGACGGAACGCTATACCGCCGTATGGTTGCTGACGGCGTTGCATCTGGGTCGAGACCAGAGAGATGAAGCCCGCCGCGATTGCGCCACTCTGCAGGAACTGCCCCTGGCCTATTTCGATCTGCCGGACGCATATTTTGAAACATGGGACGAGAGTCTCCTGACGGGATTGAGCCCGGCCATCCGGCACTATCTGACCGGCCTCAGGCACTGCCTCACCGGCAACGACAGGGAGGCCGGCCGCTGTTTCGAAAAATGTGCCGCCAGCGGAGACTGGGAATATCGCATCACGACTTGCCTGGCCAAATGGCTGGCCCGCCGGTTGGCCGCCAATCCCCGGCGTGCCGCGGCCTGATCCGTCCAGCGCCGCTCCGGAAATGACGGATCGGCGTGTGGTATTCGTTTACACCGCATCTGTCCTGGCAATTCACAACTCCCGCCTGCAGCACCACCGTTCTGGAATTGCAAGCCCACCAGTCGCTCGGCTTCCGACTGCCCTTGCCAGGCGGAAATCTTCCGCATCCCCATCACCGCCCGGGGGACGTTACACGGAATGGGTGTTGGCTTGGCAGAATCCGATTTGCTACAATGTCATTTCGGATGACGGAAAGGCGGACAATCAGTCCCCATGGGTGATGGCCGAGTTGAGCAGAAGACAACGATCTTCCCTGCATGCAGTTTCGAGGGAAACGACCCGGGACGAATCCCCGGGACAACCGGTCCGCCGGCAGCGGGAACCATCCAGCCGGCGGCGGCCGTTTATTCAGCATCCTTCGTTGGGGCATCCACTGTCTGGACTGGATTCCACCTGGATCCGCCGGCACGGCGATTATCTTTCCCGCACAGGATCATGGCCACGCCCCCTGCCGGCTCTCATTGCCTGGCAAGAGGATAAATCTCATTGACGATCAGGAGTCGGCGATGAGGATAATGAGTTTAAGTTAAATATTTTGCCCTTATGCGCAGAGGAGCGAAATACCATGCCACAGCCCCAACCGAACTGCATGGCAGACCTGATGGCCTCTTTCCGTCATCGTCCGGAGAAAGCCCTCCTGTTGGCCCCGCAAGGGCCGCCGCTGACGGCCGGCGGGCTGGCCGAGGTCGTCTCGCATACCGCCGTCACCCTCGCCGCCCACGGCATCGGACCCGGCGACCGGTGCGCCATGGTGCTGCCCAACGGCCCGGAAATGGCCGCCGCCTTTCTGGCCGTCGCCGCCGCCGCCACCGCCGCACCGTTGAACCCGGCCTATCGGGAAACGGAGCTCCGGTATTATTTCGAGGATTTGGCGGTCAAAGCCGTTTTGCTGCAGCCGGGTGCCACGCCGGCGGCTGAAGAGGCCGCCCGTACTGCCGGTGTGCCGATGATCGCCCTTCAGCCCCAGCGGGCCTCCGGCGCCGGCTTTTTCCAACTGTCCCCCGCCCCGGCATCTTCGCCGACGTCGGTTCGCGCCGCCCAGCCGGGGGATGTGGCCCTCGTTCTTCATACCTCGGGCACGACGTCCCGGCCCAAGATCGTTCCCCTCACCCACGGCAACATCTTTCGCTCGGCTGCCAATGTGGCCTGCAGCCTGCAGCTGGGCCCCGCCGACCGCTGTCTGAACGTCATGCCGCTCTTCCATATTCACGGGCTCATCGCCGCCCTGCTGTCTTCCCTGGTGGCCGGCGGCGCGGTGATCTGCACTCCCGGTTTCGAGGCGCCTCATTTCCCCGTCTGGCTCGATGATCTGGCCCCGACCTGGTATACGGCCGTGCCCACCATCCACCAGAGTGTCCTGCAGGTCCTGGCCGAACGGCCGGCGCCGGCCGGCGCCACGCTTCGTCTGGCCCGCTCCTCGTCGGCGGCCCTGGCCCCGGCACTGCTTACGGCGCTGGAGCAGCGGCTGGGAGTACCGGTGATCGAGGCCTACGGCATGACGGAGGCCGCCCACCAGATCGCCAGCAATCCACTGCCGCCTCGACCTCGCAAGCCGGGCTCGGTAGGTCCGGCCGCCGGTCCGGAAATCGCCATCATGGATGAGAGCGGCCGGCGCCTGCCCGCGACAAGCACCGGCGAGATCGTGATTCGGGGTCCCAACGTCACCGGCGGTTACGCCGGGAATCCCGAAGCGAACCGGACAGCCTTTGTGGACGGCTGGTTCCGCACCGGCGACCAGGGCTTCCTGGACGACGAGGGTTACCTGTACATCACCGGTCGTCTCAAGGAGCTCATCAACCGGGGCGGGCAGAAGATCTCGCCGCGGGAAATCGACGAGGCCCTGCTGGAGCATCCCGCCGTCCGGCAGGCGGTGGCGTTTGCCGTGCCGCATCCGCGACTGGGCGAAGGCATCGCCGCGGCGGTGGTGACCGAACCGGGACCGCCGCCCGCCGAGTCCGAACTGCGCCGCTACCTGGCCCGCAAGCTGGCACCGTACAAGGTGCCGCAGCAGATCGTCTTCGTGGAATCCATTCCCAAAGGACCATCGGGCAAACTGCAGCGCATCGGCCTGGCCGAAACACTGGCCCCGCTGTTGCGGCAAGAATATGAGCCACCCCGGGGAGACAGGGAGATCCGCGTGGCCGCCATCTGGCAGGCGGTCCTGCCCCGGTGCAACCGGATCGGCCGGCAGGACAATTTCTTCGCCCTGGGCGGCGATTCCCTGCTGGCGGCACGGATTGTCGGCCGCCTGGCGGAGGAGATGGGCGTCCAGGTCAAGGTGGAGGAACTGTTCAATCTGCCGGTGCTGCACCGGTTCGCCGCCCGCCTGGAAGGGATGCCGGGGGAAGACGACCTGGCGGACATGCTGGGTGAGGTGGAAAACATGACGGAAGAGGAGGCGCGCCGGATTCTCGGCGACGAGGAAGACCTGTCACGCCCTGTCGACTGAGGCGCCGGAAGCGTGACGGCAACGGAGACGCAACCCGACGATGGATGATGACCTGAGAAAAAGACTGGCCCGACTGTCTCCGGCGAAGCGACGTCTGCTGGAGCGAAAACTGGGCCGGACGCTGTCCGCCGCACCCGTGCCCCGGGTGGACATTCCGCCCCGCGACCGGACCGCGCCGACGCCGCTCTCATCCGCCCAGCAACGATTCTGGTTGCTGGACCATCTGGCGGGGGAAACGGGGGCCTACCGCAATCCATTCCTGATCCACCTGCGGGGCCCCCTGCGCGCAGACAGGCTGCGGGATGCCCTGGGGCACCTGTTCGCCCGTCATGAAATTCTTCGCACCACCTTCACCTTCGAGGAAGTCTCCGGGCGGCAGACTGTCCTCGATGACACGTCACCCGACATCCGGCTGCACCATGATCCCGCCCTGACCTTCCACCCACCCGACGACCACACCCGGGCGACGCTGGCGCACCTGGCTCGCGGGCCGCTCAGCCCGGCGGCGCCCCTGACCCGGTTCGTTCTGCTCCAGGGCCAGCCCGATGACCAGGCCCTGCTGGTCCTGACCCACCATCTGGTGTTCGACGGCTGGTCCAAGGAGGTGTTCGTGCGGGACCTGGCCATGACGTATGCCGCCCTGGCCGGCGGTCAGCGGGTGGAATTGCCCGACCTGCCCTTCCAGTTCGGCGACTACGCCGTCTGGGAACAGCAGCGCCGGCAGGGCCCGACGGACCGGCCCGCGCTGGACTATTGGCGCGAGCGGCTGCGCGGCTGCCCCTTTCTCGACCTGCCAACGGATTTTCCTCGACCGGACAACGAGACCTTTGCCGGCGCCCGGGTACCGGTGCGGCTGGATCCGGAACTTACCGGCCGCTGGCGCGACCTCTGCCGTACCGGTGGCCTCAGCCTCTTCATGGGCCTGCTGGGGGCGTGGGTCGTTCTGCTGCACCGCTGGTCCGGCCAGAACGATTTCGCGGTGGGATTTCCCATAGCGGGCAGGACCAGCCCGTCGCTGGAAGGCCTGATCGGGTGCCTGATGAACACCCAGTCATACCGGACCGACCTGGCCCAGGACCCCTCGTGCCGGGAGCTGTTGTCCGCCATCCGTGATGACATATTACGGATGAACCCGTACCAGGATGTCCCTTTCGCCCGGATCGTGGAGGACCTGCAGCCGCCGCGGGATCTGAGCCGCCCGCCGGTCTTTCAGGTCATGCTCAATTTCCGTAATTACCCGGCGTCCGTACAAGCGGCGGACGACCTCGAACTGCGGCTGCTGCCGGTGGATTTCGGCATCGCCCGCTTCGACCTCACGCTGGATCTGGCGCCCGAGAGCGACGGCCTGCAGGGCGACCTGGAGTACAACACCGATCTTTTCCGCCCGGATACGGCGCGCCGGATCGCCCGCCATTTCCAGCAGGTGACGCGGGAGATGGCGGCGGACCCTGACCGGCCCGTTTCGCGGGTCCGGCTGATGACCACGGCGGAACAACATGGCGCCCTCCACCGGGGAGGCCTGAACCGGAGCCCCGAGCCGGTCCGTCCCCTGCTGGAGCAAATCGGGGGCCAGGCCGACGGGGTGGGGGAGCTGACGGCTGTCGTCGGCCCGGCCACCACCCTGACCTATGCCGAACTCGGCGCCGCGGTCCACCGCGCCACTTGTCGCCTCGTCGACCGGGGGGCAGGTTCCGGGCGGCGGGTCGGCCTCCTGCTGGAACGTTCCGTTGAGCAAGTGATCGCCGTGCTGGCCCTGCTCAATGCCGGCGCGTCGTTCGTGCCCCTCCCGCCCGAAGATCCCCCCTGGCGCCGCCGCATGATCGTCGCCGACGCCGGCCTGGACCTGATCATCGCGAACTCCCGTACCGGGGATTTGGATCTGGATGTGCCCTGCCTGGGCTGGGCCGACGTCATGGACCCTGCCGGTGCGCCCGCCGTCGGGACGAGGACCCCGACGCCGCCATGCGGAGAAGAGGAGGAGGCGTATCTCATCTACACCTCCGGTTCCACCGGCCGGCCCAAAGGGGTCTCCGTCAGCCGGCGATCGCTGGCCAATCTGCTGGGCTGGATGACCGAGTATTTCGCCGTCACTCCCCAAGATCGTCTGCTGCACCAGACGAGTTTTTCCTTCGATATCGCCCTGGCGGAGATGCTGACCCCCCTGTGTGCCGGGGCCACCCTGGTGCTGGCGAAACCGGGCGGTCAGCGGGATCCCGCCTATCTGGCCGACCTGATCCGGCACCACGGCGTCACCGTGCTGCAGGGCGTACCCAGCTGGTATCGGCTGTTGGCCGAACAGGGCGGCATCTTCGACTGCCCGTCCGTCGACCGCCTGATCAGTGTCGGGGAGGTATTGCCGGCCGACCTGGCCGCGAGATACACCCGCGCGGGAATGGCCGTCTACAACGTGTACGGCCCCACGGAGACCTGCATCTATGTCACCGCATGGCGCCATCCGGCCGGTTTCACGGGCCATTCGATACCCATCGGACATCCCATCCGCAACTGCCGTGTCTATCTGCTGGACCGTCACCGGCAACCGGTCCCCATCGGAGTGGCCGGTGAACTTTACATCGCCGGAGTCCCCGTCGCCCGTGGCTATCACAACCTTCCGGAACTGACCCGGGAACGTTTTCTGGTCGATCCATTCATCCCGGGGGGGCAGGAGCGGATGTACCGCAGCGGCGACCGCGGCCGCTTCCTGGCCGACGGCGCCATTGACTTTCTGGGGCGTACCGACCGACAGATGAAGCGGCGCGGCTACCGTATCGAACCGGCCGAAATCGAAAGCGCCCTGCTGGGCCATCCCGATATTGGTCAGGCCGTGGTCTCGTGCGGCCCAGGGGAACCGGACCAGGGACATCTGGCGGCCTGGGTGGTTCCCGTCGGCGGTCGCAGCCTCGATGCGGCGGCCGTTCAGCGGCATGTGGCGCAGCAGCTGCCCGAGCACATGATCCCGACCCATATCCAACAACTGTCGGCCCTGCCCTATCTGCCCAGCGGCAAGGTGGACCTCGCCGCGCTTCCGCCGCCGACCGGGCAGGATCCGCCGGCCGACGACGACACGCCCTTCCAGACGCCGCTGGAACAGACCCTGGCGGAGATCTGGCGGGACGTGCTGCCCACGGAACGCATCCACCGGGACCTCCATTTTTTTCATGCCGGCGGACACTCGCTGCTGGCCACCCGCCTGGTGGCCCGCCTCGAGAAACGTTTGCGGCTGCGCATCCCCCTGCGTATCGTCTTCGACAAGCCACGGTTGCGGGACATGGCCGCCTGGATCGACGTCGAGGCCAGGGACAGAAACCGGCAACTGGCCGCCCTGGTCGACGAGATCATCGATGCGGCAGACCAGGACATCGGGAGCGGATAACCACACTGTCCTGATGAGATCGGGACGGACATACACGCACAGGGCACGTATGGCAAACAACGTCAGACCGGAAGATTCCCGCAAAGATGAACGGACAGTCCACCGCACCGAGGATTCACCCTCGGCCATCCTGAGCTCTCTGCCAGAAGAACTGGCCCGCAAGATTTCCGGTCTGCCCCCGGCGCAGCGGGCCCTGCTGGAAATCCGCCTGAAGGAGCGGATGACGGCGGAAACAGCCACTCCCCTGACACCGCAGCCCCGGCCGGAGTTCATTCCTCTTTCCTTCGCCCAGCAGCGCCTCTGGTTCCTGGACCAGCTCCAGCCCGCCAACCCGGTTTACATCATTTCCCGCGCCTTCCGCCTGACGGGTCGTCTGGATGGATCCGCCCTGCAGCGGGCCCTCGATGCCCTTGTCGCGCGGCACGAGGTGCTGCGAACCGTTTACGAGCACCACCCGGCGGGGCCGTATCAGCGGATCATGCCCGCCGGCGGCGCACCCCGGCGTGACATCGACCTCACCGGCATCCCCGCCGGCGAGCGCCTGGCCGAAGCCCGGCGCCGCCTGCGCGACGAGAGCCGCCGCCCGTTCGACCTGCAGCGGGACGTCATGCTGCGGGCCGTGCTGGCGCGATTGGGAGAGGATGACCATATTCTGCTGCTCGTCACCCACCACATCGCCTCCGACGGCTGGTCGCTGGCGGTGCTGTACGACGAGCTGGGCTGCCTCTACAGGGCCTTCACCGGCAACGTCACGCCGGAACTGCCGGAGCTGCCTGTCCAGTATGCCGATTTCGCCATTTGGCAGCGGCAACGGCTGAGCGGCCGGATCCTGGATGATCAGCTGGGCTACTGGCGGCGGCGGCTCACGCCGCTCCCGCCGCCGGTGGAGCTGCCCATGGCCCGGCCCCGCCCCGCCATGCAGACGGTGGACGGCGCCTGCGAATACATGACCGTCCCGGCAGACCTCGCGGCGGAACTGGGCCGGGTGGCCGTCCATCACGGGGCCACCTTCTTCATGCTGCTGCTGGCGGCCTTCAAGGTCCTTCTCTTCCGCTATACCCGCCAGCCCGATCTCTGCGTGGGCACGCCGGTGGCCAACCGCACCCGCTCCGAGATCGAACCCCTCATGGGTTTCTTCGTTAACACGCTGGCAATCCGCAGTGCCCTGCGGGACGACATGCCCTTCACCGAGCTCCTGGGAGAGATCCGGGAATCGGCGATCAATGCCTACGATCACCAGGAGCTGCCCTTCGAAAAGCTGGTGAGCGAGCTGCAGCCCGACCGTGATTTGAGCCGCAATCCCATCTTCCAGGTCATGTTCGCCCTGCTGAACACTTCCATCGAAAACCTCCAGCTGTCCGGGCTGGCGGTGACGCCCATGTGGCTTCACCGCGGCACAGCCGTTTTCGATCTCTCCTGCTTTCTCGAGATGCGCGGCAAAACCATTACCGGTTTCATGGAGTACAACACGGACCTGTTCGACGCGGCGATCATCCGCCGGATGGCCGGGCATTACCTGGAACTGCTGCATGGCATCGCCGCCGATCCGGCCTGCACCATCGGGAGGCTGCCCTTGCTCTCGCCCGACGAGCGCCGGCAGATTCTCGTCGACTGGAACGATACCGCCGCACCTGGGCCGGCCATGGCCAGCATCGCCGATGTCGTTGTGGACACGGCCGCACGCACCCCGGATCACCCCGCCGTTATATCCCCTGAGGGCGAAATCCCCTATGCCCGCCTGGTAATCACCGCCGACCGGCTGGCCGCCTGTCTCCGCCGGCAGGGCATTGGGCCGGGAGACCGGGTCGGACTCCGCCTGCAACGGAGCGGACACCTGCCGGCCTTCGTGCTGGGCGTGCTGCGGGCCGGCGCCGCCTGCGTACCCCTGGATCCGGACTACCCGCCCCGACGGCTCGCGTTCATGGCCTCCGATGCCCGGCTGAAGCTTATTATCCGCCAGAGCGGTCACCGGCCGACGCCAGAGGATTTTGCCGCTGCCTGCCCCGTTGTCGAGATGGCGGACATCCGGGCCGCTGCCGCGGACATCGCCGCCGGGTCGCCGCCGGGCGATTCTGCGGCGGATTCGCTGGCCTACATCCTCTACACGTCCGGTTCCACCGGAACTCCCAAGGGTGTGGCCATGCCCCACGGCCCGCTGGTCAATCTCATCCGGTGGCAGACCGGTCAGCCGCTGTTCCGCCCCGGGGCGCGGGTGCTGCAGTTCGCCTCCCTGAGCTTCGACGTCGCCTTTCAGGAGATGTTCAGCACCTGGGCCTCGGGCGGCACGCTGGTGATGATCGATGAACAATCGAGACGGGATCCTGAAAAATTGCTGGAATTTCTCACGGAAAATACCATCCAGCGATTGTTTCTGCCTTACGTGGCCCTGCAACAACTGGCCGAAACGGCGGTCCACCACGGAAAATTCCCCGCCCCCCTCACCGAGGTCATCACAGCCGGAGAAACGCTGCGCACCACACCGGCCATCCGGGAATTTTTCCGCCAGCTGCCCGGCTGCCGCCTGGAAAACCAGTACGGGCCGACGGAAACCCACGTTGTCTCATCATTTCCGCTGGTGGGCCCGGTGGACGCCTGGCCGGCACTGCCGCCCATCGGCCGCCCCATCGCCAATGCCCAGCTGTATGTCCTGGATCCCCTGCGCCAGCCTCTGCCCGTGGGGGTGCCCGGTGAGTTGACCATCGGGGGCAGTCCTCTGGCCCGCGGCTATTTCGAAAACCCGGCACGGACGCAAGAGGTCTTTGTTCCTGATCCTTTCGCCGCAGAGCCCGACGCCGTGATGTACCGCACCGGCGATGTGGCCGTCTTCCGCGAAGACGGTGTCATCCAGTTTCGGGGCCGCACCGACCGTCAGCTGAAGATCCGGGGATTCCGGATCGAACCGGCGGAAATCGAGATCCGGCTGAACGAACATGCGGCCGTCAGCGACTGCGCCGTCGTCGCCGTGCCTGACGGAAACGACGGATTGTCCCTCGCCGCCCACCTGGTCCTGTCCGGCGATCCCGGCCCCTCCACCGCCGATCTGCGGGCCTGGCTGGCCGCGGCGTTGCCCCCGCACATGATCCCCGCCGCCTTTCACCGGGTGCCGGAACTGCCGCGCACCGCCAGCGGCAAAATCGACCGGCGCGCCCTGGTTGAGGTCTCGGGGGACGAACGGCCGGAGCCCGTCATCGCCGGGCAGGATTTCACATCCCTGGAGCGGACCATCGCCGAGGTCTGGCAGGAAACCCTCGGTTGCACCGTCCGTTCCCCGAACGACAATTTTTTCGACCTGGGCGGCCATTCCCTGCTGGCCGTGGTGCTGATCCGGCACCTGGAGAAACGGCTGGACCGGGATCTGCCCGTCTCCATGCTTTTTGAGGCCCCGACGGTCGCCCGCCAGGCCCGCTACCTGGAAAACCGTACCCGCCGGCACGCCTGGCAGCTGTCCCTGGTGGAGATCAAACCGGAGGGTGAGCGGCCACCCCTCTTCTGCATCCACAGCTATGGCGGCTATGTCATCAATTACCGCTCCCTGGCCGAGCTGCTGCCGCCGAACCAGCCGCTGTGGGGGATTCGTGCCCCGCGGACCACAGACGGTTTCATCCACTTCGAGTCGCTCGAACACCTGGCCTCGTTTTACATCAACGAGCTGTGCAGCCGCTTCCCGGACGGACCTTATCTGCTGGCCGGCTATTCATCGGGGGGGGTTATCGCCTTCGAAATGGGGCGACAAATGGCTGCCCGGGGACTGGTCGTCCCGTTCATCGGCCTGCTGGATACCTGCATGCTGCGGTCGGAACTGCGCCCAAACCGCCTGTGCCACCCGGGGATGTGGTGGAATTTTTTCAAGAATATTCCGTTCTGGATGCTGGAACTGCTGCGGGGATCCGCGGGGGAAGGCCAGGGAAATACAGAACCGGTCCGCGGCCGGGTCCGGCAGGTCACGGGCCGTGACCGCTACGACTGGATGCGTGACGTGCGGGAAGAGCGCAGGGAATTCGCGTTCCGGCACCTGGACGTCCTGCAGCGGTATACCCCTGCGGCCTGCGATCTGCACGTGCATGTTTTCCGCTCACGCGCCCGCGGTCTGCTGCATCCCCAAACGACGGACCTCGGCTGGGCTCGTTACGCCCGCGGCGGGGTGACGGTGCATCACATCCGCGGCCGGCATGCCGCCATGTTGCGGGAACCGGCCGTGTCCGACCTGGCCGGTCAACTGCCGGCCGCCATGGCCCAGGCGCTGGAGGCCATCGGATCGCCATGGCCCCTCCAGGACCTTGGATAGCGATAGCCATTGGACAGCCATCCTCCATACCCGCTGGCGCGGCCACCGTAAACACGGCCTGTCTATCCACGGGCTTTCCGGCCCGGTACTGATGCTGTACGGCAACAGTCCGCGGCCTGGAGGGCCGGCCCGCAACATGCGGGCACCCGAAACAAAACGGGCGGCCGCTGGCCGCCCGTTTCTCCGTACTGTCTTGATTCCGGTTATCCCAGGTGGCGCCGGACCACTTCCACCACATCCGGGAAGGCCATGCCGATCTTCTCCAGATGTTCGACGGTGGGCACACCTTCCGGCGTCCAGCCTTTCCGTTTGTAGACTGCGTCCAGAAGATGTTCGTACTGCTGCTCCCGATAGTTACGGAGCGCCTGGAGCTTCTGGGTTGTATCCATGCCGGCGGGATCCAGCCCCACTTTCTCCCGGAGCTGGGTATCGTACCGATCCCGACGGGATTCGTACTCCTCCACCGTGACGGGACCGACCATCCGGTAGGGTGGCTTGTCCCCTTCCCGGCTGCCTTTGCCCAGGCGCAGGGAGAACACTTTCTGAAAATTGTACACCCGCTCGGACTGCCGGATCAGTTCGTGCTTGTCGAACGGCTCCCCCGTGACGGCCTTGTACATGTCGACGTAATTCTGAACATGCTCGGGCACCTTGGCCGGTTCGTCCGTTTCGGCGTTGTCGGGCGGTTCGATATCGTTCCAGGGGAGCTTGCACAGACCCTGCAGGCCAAACCAGGTCCGGAAAAGGGGGAAGTAGAAGAGCGCTTCGGCCTTGTCCTCGAACGTGGGGATCTGGTTATTGACCATGTCCATGAAAATCAACCAGGCTTCATCGTGCTGGGGCCCCTTCAGGGCCATGCTGTAACCGCCCTGCTGGGCCAGAGATTCCTTGGACACATATTGGGAGTATTCCAGCCCCTTGCACTCGCAACCGATATCGTGCAGGAAGGCCGGATCGGCCCCATACTGCTCGGCGAAGTATTTTTTCATCTGCCGCACACCCTTGCCGGCGATCTGAGCAAAGCCTTCGCCGCGGGCCATTTGGTGAAGCAATGCCAGGGCACTCTGCCAGTTGCCCCAGCTGAAGTCCAACCCACCGGTCCGCTCCTTGTTCAGGATGCCGTTCTCCCAGCACTCCATGATGAAGGCGACGAGGGTGCCGAAAGAAATGGTATCGATGCCGTAGGTATCGCAATAAAAATTGATCTCGATGATGGCGGCCGGATCGAAAATGGCGCAATTGGAGCCACATCCGCCCACTGTCTCGTATTCCGGCCCGTCCACCGAGACGGAATGACCCTGGTAGGGACCGGTGCGGAGGGTAAAGCCGTCGGCCACCTTGGCGCAGGCCATGGTGCAACCGAACCAGCAGCCGTCGGGCAACCCCTGGGTGATGAATTTCACCAGACTGTGCGAATCGATGTTGGGCGTGTCCTCATGCTGGCCGTACTTGAAATTTTTGGTGGGCAGGAGGTCGTATTCGTCCATGATCTCGACGAGATGGGCCGTGCCGATCTCGCGCATCCGGCACTGACTGGCATCGTGGGCGATAATCTCCTTGTGCAGCTTTAAACCGGTTTTCTGGATGGTTTCCAGATCCGCCGGACGATTGGAATCGCCGGTGAGCCCGGAAAACTTCACCACCAGCGCCTTGATCTTCTTGTCGCGCAGAACGGTGCCGATGCCACCGCGGCCGGCCTGCTTGAGGCGGGCCACCTTGCGGCGAAGATCCCAGAAGGAGAAGTTCAGGCAGCCGACATAGGTGTGATCGGAGCCCCGACCGGCCGACACGGTGGCCACGTGGCGACGGCCCGCCTCACTGTCGGCGAACATCTCGATGAGTTGCTCGGCCAGCACATGGCTGTCGATGGCCTCGGCGGGTGCCGTAAGAATCTGGACCACACCCTTGTCTCCGTCGATATAGACGATGGTCTCTTCGGATGCCTTGCCCTGGACCTCCAGAGCGTCGAAGCCGGAGAATTTCAGGTACGGCCCGAAGTATCCGCCGACATTGCTGTCGATGGGGATGCCCGTCAACGGGGAGAGGCTGACCACCAGCGACTTGCCGGATCCGGGATAATTGGTGTTGCCGCCGATGGGACCGATACCGATGTTGATTTCGTTCTCGGGATCGTTCCAGGCGGTGTCATCCTTGATGGCATCCCACAGGAGCTTGAGACCGAATCCCTTGCCGCCGATGAATTTCTTCCGCATCTCCTCACTGACGGGTTTCTCGCAAATTTCGCCCGTGCCCACATTGACATAAAGGGTGCGATGGTTATATCCCTTTTCAACAGGCCTGAGTTCGTATGTATATTCCGCCACCAGCCGGTGTTGGGCCTTCATTTCAGCCAGGGTCGGTTGGTTGTGATCACTCATGCTGATTCCTCCTGGACAATTTCTAGGGCCTGGGTGGGGCACTCCTTCACGCAGGCACCGCAGGCGACGCATTTGAAAGGAAACTGGCCGCCGGGAACGTACATCATGGCATCGATGGGACAGGCCGCCACACAGCTCAGGCAGTTGATACAGAGCTTTTTATTGATGAGGACGACACCCAGCTTGTTGATGGAAATGGCCTGCGTCGGGCATTCAGACACGCAATTGCGATAGCTTTGGTTGCAGACGATCAGCCGGTAACCGCCCTCTTCCCTGGGCCGGACCTGAATCGCCGACTTCGCAAAATTATCTTCCTTGAAAAAAGTCATGGAACAGACGCTCATGCAGCGGTTACAGCCGATGCATTTCTCGTCGTGTGTCTTTAGATACTTCATGGGGGCATGACCTCCTCCGTTTTAGTAAAACTGCATTTTATCGATCCGGGTAGAAATTGTCAAACTGATTCGGGCGATGATTTTCCTCCCATGACCTGTGTGGATATATCTGATGGAGTCCGGGGTGAAAGGAAATATCCCGGGGCATCGTGTATCCCGAATCAGCCGCCATGCCCCCCCATCATTTCTTGCCGCAACGTGAATGGAAGAACGCCCCCCCACAGAGCCCTGTGTGACGGTTTTTGCCGGCTGACGCACGCTGTCCATCCATCCAAAATCCACCCGGGGTGATACGCCCGACCCCGCTACACCGGCATTGAATTTGGCCGGAATTTGTGCCAGAATGGTCCGTGAAATACGGCCCTTTTGACCGGGAGATCCGCGATGCAACTTTTGGTGAACAAACGGAATGTCCAATTCGAGGCACGTTGCCTCACGGTGAGGCAGCTACTGGAGAAAATGAAATATACGTTCCCCATGATTTTTGTAAGGGTCAACGGCGAAATCGTCCCGAAGGATCGCTACACGGAGCATGTCATCGTCGACGGCGACCACGTGGATGTTTTTCATCTCATGAGCGGCGGCTAATCCCCCCCATGAGCGCATTGCTTGTTGCGTGGCGGCGTGGCGTGACCTGTCTCGCGCGACGCCGCAACGGCGCCACAATGATCCCTTCGCAGCCGTGGCGAGAGAGTTGGGAGACCCGAACAGCGGCCATCCACCCGGGGTCGACAATTGAGGCGACAAGTTCCCTTGGCCTGTGCTACAGTAAAAGGGATGAACCCATCGATCCGGTCATTGTCCATTGCGGTGCCGCCAATCCTGCGGCCGTGACGATCACCGGCCCATGGCCATCCAATCCGGCTGCGGCTTCGTGCAGGTCGTCGTGGACCCGGGGCATTGGGGGCCGTTCATCACCAGACAAAGGAGAAGACGCTATGTCCGGCAATTTTACCCGCTGCTTCTGGCAAACACTGTTATTGGCGGGGGGCGCCGCCTTCCTGTACGTCGCGTGGCGTCAACCTGATTTCGGCGCCGCCAGACAGGAGCCCGAACCCGCCGTGCCCGGCACGGTTTGGCGGGGCAATCCCGACAACCAGGTCTTTCATGCCGCCGGATGCCGGTATTACGATTCTCCCGGCTGTACGGCGCGCTTCCGTCGCCGCGAAGACGCCGTCCGGGCCGGCTATCGGCCGTGCAAGGTCTGTCATCCCTGAATCGCCGTTACTTCATCCTGTCCGGAAGCCGCCCACATGGCCGACCGGTCTGTCCGGCCAAACCGTAACCCGGGACCGCCGGCCGCCAAACCTGTGTCTGCGGAGCTCGAGACATGGACATCAAACCCGTCCTGATCATCAAAACCGGCTCAACCTTGCCGGAACTCCTTTACACCCATGGTGATTTCGAGGACTGGATCCGCCATGGACTGGGCCTGCCGCCCGCACAGGTCACCGTCGCCGACGTGCGCCGGGCAGCGACGCTGCCCGCCCCGGCCGCTGTCGCCGCCACGGTCATCACCGGCTCCCATCACATGGTCACGGAACGGCTGGACTGGAGCGAACGGACCACCGCCTGGATCCGCGAAGCGCTGGCCGCCGCGCTACCCCTGCTGGGCATCTGCTATGGACATCAGCTGCTGGCCCATGCCCGGGGCGGTCATGTGGCCGACAACCCGCGCGGCCGGGAATACGGCACCGTCGAGATCCGATTGACGGACGCCGCCCGCCAGGATCCCCTCTTCAGCGGATTGCCCGCCGTCTTCACGGCCCACGCCAGCCATGCCCAGTCGGTGCTGACACTGCCGCAGGGGGCCGTATGCCTGGCCGGCAGCGAGAGGGATGACCATCAGGCGTTCCGCGCCGGCCCGCGAGCCTGGGGCCTGCAGTTCCATCCCGAATTCGACGTCCATATCACCCGTACCTACATCCGCCATCGTCAACGGGAACTGTCGGCCGAAGGACAGGACCCCCACCATCTTTGTGAGGCTGTTGTGCCCACCCTCATGGCGGCCGGACTGCTGCCCCGCTTCCTCCGTCTGGCCCGGGAAGAGTGATCCGGCCGGCCGGGGTGTTTCGGAAACCGGACAGGGTGGTTGGCGACCGGATCCGCGATTCCACCTCCGCCGGAGCATCCCTCTTCATCCGTGACAGGAGAGGACACTGCCGCAGGTTCGGCGGTGTGTTCCCGGGCCGGCCTGTGGTATAATTAAGCCGCTATCTCAATATTTACCGCCCGGGCCATGGCTCTCAGGCCGGCAAGCGGACACAACGCAAGGAGCGGGCATCGTCTTGAATAAAAAAATCTGGCTGGTTCTGACTGTTTCGGCCGTTTTACTCATCGTGGCGGGAGGGATCTATACCATGAGACAATCCTCACCCGGAGAACTGTCCCTCGAGGAGATCATGGCGCGGTTGCCGGCTGCCCTGGACGGCTGGAAGACCGCCGGTGAAGTCCGCTATTACGACGCCGACACCATTTTCGAGTACATCAACGGCGCCGGCGAGGTATACCGGGCCTACAACCTGCGGCAAAGCGCCGCCCGGCGGTTTGAACACCCCACCGGGCCCGAGATCGTGCTGGATATTTTCGACATGGGCACCCCCACCGATGCCTTCGGCGTATTTACCCACGACCTGGACGGCGAGCCGGCCCATATCGGTCAGGACAGCCGCTACCGTCCCGGCTGGCTCAGCTTCTGGAAGCACCGCTTCTTCGTTTCCATTTACGCCATGGAGGAAACCGTCGCCTCGGCCCGCGTGGTGCGTCAGCTTGGACAGGCGGTAGCCGAGGCCATCCCGGCGGAAGGCCGCCGGCCGGAAATTCTGGGCCTGCTGCCCGGCGAGGGGCTCCAGACGGACACCGTCCGCTATCTCCACCATCACCTGATCCTGAATTACCATTATTACCTGGGCGACGAGAACCTTCTGAACATAGAGGACGATACGCCCGCCGTCCTGGCGACGTACCGGCGCCCGTCCGGCCAGGCCCGGCTGTTGCTGGTGCACTATCCCTCGGCGGAACGTTGCCGGGCAGCAGTCCGTCAGTGGGTCGACCACTATGTCCCGGAGAGCACATCCGCCACGGCCGTCCGGCTGGAAAACGGTCGCTGGACCGCCTGGCAGGCCGCCGGCGCCCGTCTGGCCATCGTTCTGGAAGCCGAGACGGCGCTGGCCGCCGAAGCGTTGCTGGCCGAAGTGCCGGTGAACTAGCGGCCGATGGAGCGTCAATCACTTACAAATAAACCGGAACTGTTCATGTTTCCGGAAAACAGGCAAGGGAGAAAATCCGCATGACCAAAGACCGAAAAATCATCACCCGGCGCGATTTCATGGTCGCCGGTTCCTTCGCCGTGGGCGGGGTCATGGCCCGGCCGGCCCTGGGACAAGACGCGCCGGCGGCGCAAGCGGACAAGAGCCGGGTAGTCCTCGTTCGCGACAAAAACGTCCTGGACGAAAACGGCCAGGTCCGGAAAGAGGTGATCGCCCGTATGCTGGATGACGCCATCAAGGCCCTTTTCGACACCGGCGACGCCCTGGCGCCGTGGCGCACCCTCTTCAAGCCGGCCGACATCGTGGGCATCAAGACCAATGTCTGGACGCCGCTGCCGACGCCCAAGGCGCTGGAAGAGACCATCCGGGAACGGCTGGTGGCAGCCGGCGTCGCCGCCAACAATATCGGCATCCGCGACCGGGGCCTGCTGCAGGACCCCATCTTCACCAAAGCCACCGCCCTGGTGAACGTCCGGCCCATGCGGACCCATCACTGGTCGGGTCTGGGCACCCTCATCAAGAACCACATCATGTTCACCGACCAGCCGTGGGCCTACCACGGCAATGCCTGCGAACGGCTGGGCGCCGTCTGGGAACTCCCGCTGGTCAAGGGGAAAACCCGTCTCAACATCCTGGTGATGCTCACGCCCCTGTTCCACGGCGTGGGGCCCCATCACTTCAGCGCGGCTTACACGTGGCCGTATTACGGTCTCATCGTCAGCAAAGATCCGGTGGCCGCCGACGCCACGGGAGCCCGCATCATCGAAGCCAAGCGGCGGCAGCATTTCGGCGAGGACCGCCCCATCAGCCCGCCGCCACGGCATATCGCCGCCGCCGACACCCGGTTCGGCCTCGGCCAGAGCAACCCGGAACGGATCGATCTTGTCACTCTCGGATTCAGGGAGGATCTGTTGCTGGGCTGACGGGCGTCAGCCTCGGCCCGCCGCGGCTTACGGCGGCGGGGCCGGAGATTCATGATCCCGCGGCGTGTAATACCGGTTCAGCGGGTCGAGACGCGAATAGGTCGCCAGCTCCTGGTAACCGTTTTGCGCAAAATATTTCTCGATGAACGGCCGTGTTTCGGCATGCACCTCGATGCACACCAGGCGGGGCCGGTAGCGCCGGATATCGAAGCCGCCGAGGGCGGCCGGTTCCGACATTTCAATATCCATGGACAGAAAGTCGATGGTTTCCACCCCCTCCCGGGCCAGCAGGTCGTTGAGGGTGATGGTCGGCACGGTGCGCTCGCTGACGGCCCCCTCCTCTTCCGGCACGAATTGCTTGTAACCTGTGGACAACCGCTTGTTTTCCTCCACCACGTACAGGTGGGAAAAATCGTCGGAGTGGTCGGAGACGAAGTAATTGAAAAACTCGGTGCGCGGCCGGTACATCTCGTACCCGGCCCGGTATTCCGCCAGGGCGTCGATGGCGATCCCGTTCCAGCCGAGGTATTTTTCCAGGTAGTAGGTCGTGCTGTGCTCCTTGTAGTGACTGGCCCCCACATCCACGAAAAAACCGTGCGTCTCGTTCTGAAAGAAGTCGCGGATGATGAGTTCCTCGTGAAACTGGGAAAACATCTTGCCGCCGTACTTCTTGTCCAGACGCATGATTTCGCGGAACGTCTCCTCGTTCTCCGTCCAGAGTTTGTGGAATCCGGGATCGACTCCCGCCGGGGGGGACGTCAGGCGATATACCACCACACCGGCCAGCACGAGAACCAGTATCGCCAGCAGGATAAGTTTGAGACGCAATGACACCGCCGAGCCTCCTCCCCGCATGATGAACAGGTTTGACACACCGAACGCCGGAGCAGATTACTTCCTAGTATACCGGGCCAGCGCTCCCAATATCCAGTGGGAATTTACACCGGTCATGGAAATCCGTCGTGTAAAGCGTCCCGGCGCAGCCGAAAGACCAACTATCATTTGGAAACATCGCGCCCCCGGTGACGTATATGCACCAGCGGCCGGTGCCGGACAGAGCCATCCGGCCGGCCGGTTTTCTTTCGCGGAGGTACCATGATCAAGAAGCTGATTTGCGCCGGCCTGATGGGCCTGGCCGGCCTGATGGGTCTCGGCCAGGAGGCGGCGCAGGAAAACGGAGCCCCGCCCAACAAGGCGCCGAAGTCAGCGGTGGACTGGTCGAGTCCCGACGGCATCGATCCCCACTCGCCCACGGCCGGCGACTTTCTGGACGTTGACCTGAGCCGCTACGACTGGCTGGGCCAGCAGGCCTACCGCCAGGGCAAATACTGGCAGGCCGCCCGCTACTATCTCTTCGTGCTGCGCCACAAGTACGACGACCCCCGGATCATCTACAACCTGGCCTGCTGTTACGGGCTGCTGGGCGAGGCCGACCTCGCCGCCCGCACCCTCGCCCGGGCCGTGGACGCCGGTTTCCCGGATCTCGAGCTGATCCGGAATGACAAGGATTTCGACAAGGTCCGCGACAGCGAGGCCTTCGCCCGTCTGTTGCGCAATCTCACGCCCTATTTCGCCGACATGGGCGAATCCTTTCTGGTGGCCGCGCCGGCCTTGCAGAAATGCCGTCTCAAGCTGCCGGACGACTACGACAGGGAGAAGTCCTATCCCCTGGTCATCGGCCTGCACGGCTACATGGACAATATGGATAACTTCATCCGCCTGTGGAACGGCGTGCCCGGCGCGGAGCTGATCTACGTGACACCGGAAACGCCCTACGGTCATCCGCCTTCCGTCCACAGCAAGCGGATGCAGTACAGCTGGATGCCCCCCACCCGGGACCGGGCGCTCATCAGCCGCTGTGACGACATGCTGGCCGAATATATCGTCAGCGTGCGAAACCATGTGGCCGCCAGCCACAAGATCGGCGACGTCTACCTGCTGGGTTTTTCCCAGGGCGTGGGTATCGCCTACGATGTGGCCACCCGCCACCCCGACCTGTTCACCGGCGTCATCGCCCTGGCCGGCATCCTGCCCGGCGAGGAGTTCGTGCCGTCCGACCGGCTGGCCGCCGCCAAAAGCCTGCGCATTCTCATCGGCCATGGCCGGCAGGATCCCGCCGTCCAGGCGGCAACCAGCCAACAGGCCCATGAACGCCTGGCGGCCCTGGGGTACACGGTGACGTTGCTGGAATACGACGCCGGGCATGAGGTGCCGCCCGGCGCGCTGGAACAGGTGGCCCGGTGGCTGGCCGGGCAAGACATCGCCGCCGAAGAGAACCGGGAAAAATCCAAATACTCTCTGGAATAGTGCCCCTCGTGCGGTGCCGGGAAGCGATACCCTCGCCCGCCGGGCGTCCATCGATTCGCCCCGGCGGCCCCCCTCAAAAAAAATGGCAGTGGAGAGGGCGCTCTCCACTGCCGGTCTTCAAACACGCAGTATGTATACAGCTCAGTAAGTTATGGAATCAGAAGATTCCACGTTCAGAGCGGGATTGTACGTCAGCGTGGCGTGGGTGACATCGTTTACGGTGATGACATAGGGACCACCGGATTTGGCCTTGGCCGTGAAGGCCACGGTCCCATCACTGCCGGTAATGCCCGAGGCCGAACCGCCCACCACACCACTCCAGGTCACATAGACCGTTGCGTTGGCAACGGGGGCGCCGTTCTGATCCAGAATGGCAACCACGGCCGTTGTCAAATAATTACGGCCAGCCTTTTTGATGGACATGCTGATATCTGCCACGAACATGTCGCCGGTAGTGCCGCCCGGTTCGGTCACCGTCACCGGAGCGGAGTAGGAATCGGTGGCACCCTCGTTGTCCGTCACCGTCAGCGTCACGGTATAGGTGCCGCCGGCGGCATAGGCGTGCGAGGGGTTGGTGGCGGTGGACGTGGCCCCGTCGCCGAAGTTCCAGTAACGGGAAGCGATGGAGCCGTCCGGATCGTAACTGGCATCGGTGAAATAGGCGGTCAGGTCAGAGGTTGTAAACGTGAAATCGGCCACCGGCGATTCGTTGGCCGGGGGCGGTGCGCCGCCGGCTGCCTGAATGGCCGCCACGGCGTCCACCATGCCATGGCCGAAATAAATGTCCCAACCGTTGGCCCCAAGGTCCTCGGTGGTGGTTTCCAGGATGTCCCGGATCTGGGCATTGGTCAGGCCCGGATTGGCCGCCTTGACCAAAGCCGCCACGCCGGCCACGTGGGGCGAGGCCATGGAGGTGCCGGCGAAGAAATAATACCCTTCACTCGTGCGGGTGAAGGTATTCTGCAGGATCATGTCGTCATAGCCGTCACCGTTGTAGTCGCCGCTGTCGCCGCCCGGCGCACAGACATCGATGGTGGTACCGTAGTTGGAATAGGAGGCCAGGCTGTCGTTGCCGGCGGTGGCGCTGACGGAAATGGAGTTGGTGTAGGCGGCCGGATAGGAGGGCGCGCTGGTGGACTCGTTGCCGGCAGCGCAGACCACCACTACGCCGTTGTTCCAGGCGTAATTCACAGCGTCCTCGAGGATGGTGAGAGTGGAGGCACCGCCCAGGCTCATGTTGATGACGTCGGCGCCGTGATCAACCGCATAATAGATGCCTTCAGCGATGTCGTCAAAGCTGCCGCTGCCCCGGCTGTTCAGCACCTTGATGGGCATGATGGCGGCATTGTAGGCAACTCCCGCCACACCCACGCCGTTGTTGGTGGACTGGGCGATAGTGCCGGCCACGTGGGAGCCGTGCCCTTCGTCGTCGGTGGGGTCGGCGTCATTGTTGACGAAATCCCAGCCGGCCACGAACTGGGTATTGGCCAGGTCCTGCAGGCTCTGCTTGACGCCCGTGTCGATGACGGCCACCACCACGCCGGCGCCGGTGGACAGATCCCAGGCCGTCTCCATGCCGATACGTTTCATGTGCCACTGGTAGGGATAATAGGGATCATTGGGCACGCCGAAGGCGTAGGCGTAGGCGTTCTGTTCCACCGAGATCACACCCGGGTACTTCTTCAGGATATTGAGCACCGCCCGCGGATTGGCGTGCTTGAAGACGGTGAAAGCGCCGGGCTTGCGGCTGTCTTTCTTCTTGAGCAGCCCATGCTGCCGGGCGATGGTGTCCCGCTGCTGCGGCGAAACCGATTGCGAAAATTTCACGACGATTTCGTCAGGTACCAGCGTCGGCTGGCCGGCCATGGTCTTCACCTCGGCGTCATTCGCCAGAGCGGCGAAACACAGCAATCCGAAAATCAGAGCGGTCAGCAAAAAAGCCTTTCGCATATGAACCTCCCAAAAGATGTGTCAATATGGAGCGGCCGGCACGCCGCCGGGCGGCCACCGGACCTCGTCCCAAACATGCGCTCTTAAATTGTTTTGTCGGGAATAATCATAAGGGCGTATTTTCAAATAATTCTTCATTAAAAATCAATCATGCCTAGGGTGGATTTTTGGTCGTATATTGATGGCCACGGTATGAGAAAAGGTATGAAATCATCTCCACCCGTCCGGCCGGAGGACCCGTCCGGTCCATTGGCCGGGGTCGGTCCGCCAGGGAGCGCCGCACAAAAAAAGTGATGAGCGCTGTTGGGCGGCACGCCGGTTTCTGCTAGAATTCAACTGGAGGCGCTGCTTCATGACGGAAAACGCGGTTCCTGACGGCGACCGGAAGCCCCATCGTACCGTCAAGACTCGTATCCTGTATGCCCTTCTCCTTGTCTTTCTGCTGGGACTGGCCGCCAAACTCGTGCTGTACTACGCCTATCTCGCCCCCCGCATCCGGGCCCAGGAACGGGCCTATGCCGGGGCGGCGGCGGAGCGGGTGAAGACCCTGCTGGATTATTCCATGGCCGAGGTGATATCTCTCTGTCGCGACTGGAGCCAGTGGGACGCCATATACCGGACCGTGTCGTCCTGGAACGCCGATTTCGAGGCGGAAACTTTTCCCGACAGCGTCCACCGCACCCTTGGCCTGGACGTCATCGCCCTCCTGGATGCCGGGGAGCGGGTGGTTTTTTCACGACTGTCCCACGAGCGGAATGACCGGCAACACACCCGGCCGTTCCGGCTGACGGACCGGATCCGCCAGGTGATCCGCCAGCATCTGCAGGATCGACCGGAGTTCAGCGCCTTTTTTATGACGGATAGCGGGCCCCTCTTTCTCGCGGCTTTTCCAGTTTTGCACAGTGACGCCTCCGGCCCGCCCAACGGCTGGCTGGTGCTGGGTCGCTTCATCACCCCGGACATCCTGGATCAGCTGCCCCTGGGTCCACATGACCGCGTCACCATCATGCCTTCCCGCACCATCCCGCCCGTCTTAGAGGCGGAGGACGGTTTCTACCTTTCCCGTGATGCGGATCGCCTGGCCGTTCTGTTGCCCGTCAAGGATTTCTTCCAGCAGACCCTGTTCCTGCTCCGGGTCGAGACCGATCGTCGCCCGCTGGTGTTGCTGGAAGACGCCCTGTTCATGTCCAATGTCATCACCCTCGCCGTCTTCGTTCTGCTGCTGGTGCTGGTCCTTGTCGCCCTGCGGCGCATCGCCCTGCGGCGGATCGAGCGGCTGTCGTCCGCCCTCGACCGGGTCAGCCTCGACCACCTGGATCCGGATCTGACCCCGGCGGGTGGCGACGACGAGATCGCCCGACTGCAGGACAACATCCGCAACATGATCCGCCGCCTGGCCGAGGAGAAGGAGAGCCGACGCCGCATGGAGGACGAACTCCAGGCCATGGACAAGATGGCCGCCGCCGGCAAGATCACCTACGCCATCATCCACGAGGTGAACAACCCGGTCCGGGTCATCAAGAACTGCCTGCATGCCATGAAGAAAGACCCGTCCCATCAGGGGCACTACCTGCCGCTGCTGGAAAAGGAGGTCCGGCACCTGGGCCATATCACCGACCGCTGCCTCGATTTTTCCCAGCGCCAGGAATACGATTTTAGGCCCGGCGACCTGCGCCTGATGGTCAAGGATGCCCTCCTGTCCGTGGAGGCGGCCTTCCCGACAGCCCATGTCACCATCGAAACGGACATCCCGGACACACCGCTGACCGTCGAGGCCGACGCCGCCAAAATCAAGCAGGTCCTGGTGAACATGGCCAAAAACGCCCTGGAGGCCATGGAATTCAAGGGCTGGCTCAAAGTCGTCCTCTACCAGCGGGGCGACCTTGCCGTCATCGATCTGTTCGACAACGGCCCGGGCATTCCGCCGAATCGCCGCGCGCAAATCTTCGAGCCGTTTCATTCATCCAAAAATGGCGGCATGGGCCTGGGGCTGTCGCTGTCCCACACCATCATGCGCAACCACGGCGGCGATCTGAGCCTGGACCCGGATCATGCGCCGGGCGCCCATTTCGTGCTGACGCTGCCCCTGAATCCCAAAGGGAGTACCCATGGAAAACACTAGTATCCGCGTTCTGGCGGTGGACGATGATCAGGATCTGCTGCAAAGCTACCAGTACCTGCTGGAAGTGGAAGGCCACACGGTGGTCACCGCCCTGGACAGCCGCCAGGCCGAAGCCGCGTTGCAGCAGCAGGTGTTCGACGTCGCCCTGGTGGATCTGAAGATCAAGGCCGAAGACGGCCTCGAACTGGCCGGCCGGCTGAGGTCCATGGATCCCTTGTTGCAGATCGTCATCATCACGGCCTTCCCGTCCTACCAGACCGCTGTGCGGGCCATGAAACTGGGCGCGTTCGACTACCTGTCCAAGACATCCGATGCCGAGTCCGTGGTGGAAACCGTGGAGGAGGCTCACGCCCAGCGCGATCTGCTGGTGGCGGACCTGGAGTCGCGGGAAAACCGGGCCGGCGATATCCATCTGACGGTCATCTGCGACAATACCCTCATCATGAAGGGCTGGCTTTCCCTGGCCGCCGACAGTCAACTCTTCAACATCCAGTCCTATGCCAACAATATCCCTCTGTTTATGAAAAACCGGCCGGAGCGGGCCCCGGATCTCATCATGCTGTGCGCCACGTGCAACGCCGCGGAGACCGAGGCCGGCGTCGAGGAGGTCATGCGCCTGCGCCAGGAGCTCCCCGAGGCCAAAATCGTCGTATTCAACAATGAGCTGGACGATGATCAGATGATCCGCCTGCTGAAGATCGGCGTGTACGGATTCTTCGACCGGAACCTGTCCGAGGGGGAGACCGAGCGGTTCATCGGCCTGATCCACAAGGGCGAAACCGTCGCCCCCCGCCGTATCATGGGCCGCGTCATCGACGAACTGTCCGACCTGTACGTGAGCCGGGAAATCCGCCAGGTGCGGCTGCCCGACGACGATACGCCGGCACTCACGGACCGGGAGAAGGAGATCATCCGTTTTATCGCCCGGGGGTTGAAAAACAAGGAAATCGCCGATCTGCTGTTCATCAGCCCGGTGACGGTGAAAACCCATATCACCCATATCTTCCGCAAGCTTGGTGTGGGCAGCCGCCTGCAGGCCGTCAACCGGGCCTACGAACTGAACCTCGTGCCCTGAAGTGGACGACCCCACATCGCTCACATCTTCCGTCACCGGCCGCCTTGGTCCGGAGCATGCCAAACCGTATCCCCGTGTATTTGACATTTACGTCATTTTGTTGCAAAATACAGATATCAGGATATTTTCAGGAGGCCTGTCATGGATACCCTGGACGCGGCCCGGCAGATGCTGGACCGGTACTTTACCGCCATGATGGACGGCGACTGGGAGCAGCTGGCGTCCTGTTTCAGCCACGACGATACCCTGGTTTACCTGGGTACCGACGAAACGGAGATCTGGCAGGGCTGGCGCGAAGCGGAGCCCTTCCTGCGTTCCCAGATCGAGAACTTCGAGCGGGTGGCGGTGGATCGCACGCCGCTGCATTCGCGCCTGACCCCCGCCGGGGATGCGGTGCTGTTCGCCGAACGGGCCCGGATGGTGATCCTCAGCCGGGGCAAGGAGCACCAGGTGCAGGTCCGGCTGTCGGGGGCGCTGGAGCGGCGCGAGGGCCGCTGGGTCATCACGCAGTTTCACCGGTCCGTCAGCCCCACCCGGCCGGTGGTGGCTTACACGGAACAGCACCTGGTGAGATTTCAGTAATCGCTCCCGCCGCCTGTCATCTGTAGCCGTCTTGCCGGATCCCGTCAAATCCCTTGCTTGACCCTGCAACTGCAGTATAATAGGAAACATGCAGTTATGCTGCAGGCAGCGATGATTACAACGTCCAATCGGCCTACAGGTCCCATGAGCGGCAAGCCCACGCCAGCCGGCAAAAAAAGGATGCACCTGATCTCGCCGGACATGTCCCCCCGGGTTTGGCGAGGGGGGTGCCCGCATGGCTAAGAAACGTCTCCTCGAGGAGATCCTGCACGAAACTCTCATGGGCCGGCGAAGTTTCATCAAGTGGAGCGCCGCCCTGGGGGGCGCCGCCGCGCTGAGCCGGGGCATCTACTTCGCTCTGGAGGCGGCGGCCATACCGCCCACCGCCACAGGGGAGATGATGATCCGGGTCTGCTGTCCCGCCCACAATTGCGGTGGCAAATGCCTGCTGACAGCCACGGTCCGCGACGGCGTGATCACCCGTCTCGGCACCGACGACCGGCCGACGGACACCCTGGCCGATCCCCAGCTGCGGGCCTGTGTCCGCGGCCGGGCCTACCGCCGCCGCCAGTATCACCCCGATCGCCTGAAATACCCCCTGCGCCGCACCGGCCGTCGCGGCGAAGGGGCATTCATCCGGATTTCCTGGGACGAGGCCCTGGACCGGGTGGCCGCCGAACTGCAGCGGGTGCGCGAGGTTTACGGCAACAGCGCCATTTTCGTGCCCTACGGTACCGGCAGCTATTCCAACACCAACGGCCGGCAGACCGTCGATCGCCTGCTGAACCTTTTCGGCGGCGCCCTGGGCGGCTACAACAACTACAGCTGGGCCTGCATCCAGCGGGCCACCCCCACCGTCTACGGCACCAATGTCACCGGCAATGACCGCCAGGACTGGCTGAACAGCCGCTACATCCTGATGTGGGGCTGGAACCCGGCGGAAATGCGCGACGGCACCAACAGCAATTTCCTGCTCAGGGAAGCCCGGCGCTGCGGCGCCCGGATCGTGTGTATCGATCCGCGCATGACCCGCAGCGCCGTCAGCCTGGCCGACGAGTGGATCCCCATCCGGCCGGGCACCGACGCGGCCATGATGAGCGCCATGGCCCATGTCATGATTAGCGAGAATCTCTACGACGCGGCATTCGTGCGCAGCCACTGTGTGGGTTTCGACGAAACCCAGATGCCGTCCGGTCTGGAACGGGAGGAAAGCTACCGCGACTACATCCTCGGCCACCGGGACGGCGTGCCCAAAACGCCCGAATGGGCCGAAGCGCTGACGGCCGTGCCGGCGGCCACCATCCGCCGGCTGGCCCGGGAGTACGCCGCCATCAAACCGGCCATGCTCTACCAGGGCTACGGCATGCAGCGCCGTGCCTACGGCGAGCAGGTGGTGCGTGCCGGTTGCGTGCTGGCCGCCATATCCGGCAACGTGGGTCTCCCCGGCGGCTGGGCCAGCGGCATGGCCTTTCAACCCGGCTGGAGTCCGTTCTGGAGCGTGTTCCCGCGGGGCGAGAATCGGGTCAAGGCCCACATCCCCAATTTCCTCTGGACCGAGGCCGTCATCCGCGGAACGGAGATGGGCCCGGCCGAGGGTGTTCTCGGCGCCGAGCGTCTCGATAACAACATCCGGCTGATATACGCCGTGGCCAGCAACTGTCTCATCAACCAGCATGCCAACATCAACCGGACGGCCCGGATCCTCCAGGACGAGAGCCTGGTGGAGTTCATCGTCGTCCAGGACCAGTTCCTGACCCCCACCGCCCGCTTCGCCGACATCGTGCTGCCGGCCTGCACGCACTTCGAGACCTACGGCCTTCAGGATGGCTGGAAATACGGCCACAGCGTCCTGCTGAACCCGCCGCTGGTGGCACCGGCCTTCGAGACCCAAAGCGACTACCGCATCTGCGTCGGCCTGGCCGAACGCCTCGGGCTTGAGCCGGCCTACAGCGAAGGACGATCCGAACGGGACTGGGTGGCATGGGCCATCGAGGTCTACCGCGAGAACGGCATGCCCGGCATCCCCACCCTGGCGGAATTCGAGGCCCAAAACCGGGGCGTCTACGCTTTGCCCGTCACCGAACCGCTGGTGTCCTTCGCCGATTTCCGGCGGGACCCGGACACCCATCCCCTGCCGACCCCGTCGGGCAAAATCGAAATCTTTTCGCGGGAACTGTTCGAGATGGGCCGGCCCGACGAGATCCCGGCCGTGCCCAAGTATATCCGGGAGTGGGAAAGCCCGTTCGGTCCCGAGGCCGCGAAATTTCCGCTGTCCCTTATCGGGTATCACAACCTGCACCGTGTTCACTCCATCCACGACAATGTCGACTGGCTGGAGGAGGCGTTCCCCCACCGTCTGTACATCAACTCCACCGATGCCCGATCGCGGGGGCTGGCGGACGGCGATCCCGTGCGGGTCTACAACGACCGGGGCGTGCTGGTGGTCCCTTGCCGGATCACCGACCGCATTATGCCGGGCGTGGTGGCCCTGCCCCAGGGCGGCTGGTGGCAGCCGGACGCCGACGGCGTCGACCGACGCGGCGCCGTGAACGTGCTGACCTCCGAACGCTGGACACCCCTGGCCTACGGCAATGCCCAGCACACCATCATGGTGGAAGTCCAACGCGAGAAGGGGGAAAGGTCATGACCCGACAATACGCCTTTTTCTTCGACTCGGCCGCCTGTTCCGGCTGCAAGGCCTGCCAGGTGGCCTGCCAGGACAAGCACGACCTGGTGGACGGCCGCCGCTGGCGGCGCGTCTACGAAATTACGGGCGGCCACTGGACGCCACAGGGACCGGCCTGGACCCATTCGGTGTTCGCCTATTACGTGTCCGTGGCCTGCAACCACTGTGCCCGTCCCATCTGCGTGGAAGTTTGCCCCACCACGGCCATGCACAAGCGGGCCGACGGCATCGTCCTGGTGGACCCGGCCAGGTGCATCGGCTGCCGCTACTGCCAGTGGGCCTGCCCCTACGGCGCCCCGCAGCGGGACGAGGCCATGGGCAAGATGAGCAAATGCCACTTCTGCCATGACTACATCGATCAGGGACGGCCGCCGGCCTGCGTGGCGGCCTGCCCCATGCGGGCGCTGGATTTCGGCGAACGCGAGGAGATGGAGCGGAAATACGGCCGCGTGCGCGCCGTGTATCCCCTGCCGCGGGAGCAGCTGACCGATCCCTGCCTGGTGCTGGCGCCGCACCGGGATGCCGCCCGCGCCGGGAATGCCGCCGCCCGGATCGGCAACGCCGAGGAGGTGTGACATGACCGGCCAATGGACCCTCGTCGGTTTCACCATTCTGACGCAAATGGCCGTCGGCGTGTTTCTGCTGCTGGGGCTGGTTCACTTCGGCGTCAGCCGCCAGGCCGGAGCGGGGGCGGCGGACCGGATGAGCGGACGGGCCCTGCTGGCGGTGGGACCGGTCCTGGGACTGGCCTTGCTGGTCTCTGTTTTCCACCTGGGTTACCCGGCCAATGCCCTCAACGCCGTCAACAACATCGGCTCCTCCTGGCTGAGCCGGGAAATCGTCTGTTTTACCCTGTTCGGCGGGGTGGGCGGAGTATTTGCCCTGCTGCAATGGCGCCGCCTCGGCCCGCCCATGGTCCGCCGGGTACTGGCCTGGTCGGCGGCGGTTCTGGGCGTTGTCCTGGTGTACGCCATGGCCCGGGTGTACCTCCTGCGGTCCGTGCCACCCTGGGACACCTGGCTCACGCCGGCCGCCTTCTTCGCCACCACCTTCCTGCTGGGCGCCCTGGCTCTCGGTCTCGCCTTCGTCATCAACCATCACCTCACCGGTATCGGCGGATCCACCGACGGCGGCACACCGGCGGAGAGCGGGCTGCTGCGCCCGGCCATCCGCTGGCTGGTCATCGTCAGCCTGGTCCTGCTGGGCGTCGAGCTGGTGATCATCCCGCTCCAGCTGAGCCATCTGGCGACCGTCGAGGCCGCCTACCGGCTGGGTCTGGCGGCCACCCTCTCCCGTCTGGAGTGGATGCTGGGACTGCGCCTGAGCCTGGTTTTCGCCGGGGCCATCGTCTTCGTCCGGCTGCTGCATCGCCTCAACGCGGCGGACCGTCCCGGCCGTCTCATCGGGTTGAACCTGCTGGCCTTCGTCCTGGTGGCCGCAGCGGAAGTCCTGGGACGATACCTGTTCTACGCCCTCTACGCCCGCAGCGGCATCTGACGGCGAAGCCGGGTGGCCTCATGAACGAAACCGACCCCGTCCCCGAATTTGTCACCGGTCCCCCCCACCAGGCCGCGGCCCGCATCCTGGCCCTCGCCTTTCTGGGCCGGGCATTTGCCGAACCGCCTGCGGCTGAATGGGTGGCGGCGCTCCTTGGGGATGCCTTGCTGGAGGAATGGCCCCTGCCGGTGGAGGATCCGGCCACGGCGGCCGGCCTGCGCCTGCTGCAAACCTTTTTCGGAGACTGGCATCCGCAGCGGTTGCCCGACTTGCAGGCCGAGCACCAGCGCCTGTTGGTGGGCCCCGACATTCTGGCGCCGCCGTGGGAATCGGTCTGGCGCAGCGAAGAGCATCTGATCTTCGAGGCGCAGACCCTGGCGGTGCGCGCGTTTTACGGACGCTTCGGCCTGGCCTGGCCACGACGTCAGCAGGAACCGGACGATCATTTCGGCCTGGAGCTGCTGTTTCTGGCCCACCTCGATTCCCTTGCCCTGCCGGGGAGATCCCATGGTGATCCGGCAACCGTCCGTCACCTGGCGGCGGCCGGTCGCGAATTTCTGGAACAGCACCTGCTATGCTGGGGAAATGATTTCCTGGCCTGTGTTTTCCGCCGGGCGCGGAGCGATTATTATCGCGGTCTGGCCCGGCTCGGGGAAGGCACCCTGCGCACCGTTGCCCACCATTACGGGGCAAGCGGTCCCCACGGGCCGATTTCGGGAAGACAGAACGACATGTCGTAGAGCTCGTGGTCCGCCCCACACACCACCCGGGCCAACAGTTTCCGGCACTTGAGGCCCTCTTCCGTGGTCAGCCGGGCTTCCACCGCCGCCTGACAGGTCGGGCATCGGGCCGGCAACACCAGCACGATCTCCGCCGCCGGATCCCCATGGTCCACCCGCCGGGATTCGAGCTGGAAATCGGCGATGCCCCACTGGCGCAACTCCGCCAGGAGATCCCGGAAGAACGCCTCGGTGCGGGGGGCCGTTTCGGCCGCCAGCCGGCGGCCGGCGGCGGTATGCAACGTCTGCACCGCCGCCCGGGCATACGTGAGCTCCTTGCTGAGCCAGCGGGACAACGACTCCCGCAACGGCAGCTGGCGCAGGGCCGCCTTGGTGAAGAAGGCCGCTACGCCCAGGCAGCCGCTCTTGCTCAGGAAATCCGCATCATGCAGGATACCGGTCAGCGGCCCGGCGGCGGTGTCTTCGCAATACAGCGCCCGCAGGCTGAGAGCGACCGTCTCCGTCTCTTCGGCCGTCAGACCCCGGCGCGGCATGAGCCGCCGTACCAGACGCACCGCGTACTCCTCCTCGGCCACCACTTCGCCGTGGTAAACCCCTCCGGCAAACTTGCCCGTGTCATGAAACAGGGCGGCCAGAACCGGCAGGAGCGGGTCCAAGCTCTCCGCCACGGCCAGCCGGGCGGCGATGTGGGCCACCTGGACGGTATGTTCCCACAGAAAACCAGCCCCGGTTTCTCCCGTCGAGGGCGCCACGTCCCGCTCGCCGGCCATGATCCGGTCCCTGATCTCCGCCAGCAGGCCGGGGAATCGGGGGGCCAGCAGATCCTCCAGCAACTTTTCCGACATGTGGCCTCCTTCGGCGATCCCGGCGCTGCGGGGCATTCACCTCTCGACCGCGGACGGGTCAGCATCCGGCGGTTTCCCCCCTTGCCCATTATTCGGGCGACGGGTCCCGCTGTCAAGAATCCCTTGGGCCGCCGGAGGGATTATGGTAGTCTGGCCGGGGGCCACGACCATGCGGCAAGAGCGGTTTTCGGCAGTTTCGGCGCTCGTCCTCACCGGCGGCGGCAGTCGCCGCATGGAACGGGACAAGACCGCCCTGCCCCTGCCGGACGGTACGTTGCTGGACGTGATTCTGGAGCAGTTGCAGGCCTGGTTCGACGATATCGTGATCTGCACCTCACGGCGGCTCCGCCATCGGGCCAACGGAATTCGCACGGCGCTGGACATGGCCCCGGACCAGGGCCCGCTCATGGGCATCCTGAGCGGCCTGAACGCCGCCCGCCACCCCCGCGCCTTCGTGGTGGCCGGAGACATGCCCGTCATCCATCGGCCGCTGGTCACCCGGCTGCTGGACGTGACGACGGCGGACATTGTGGTGCCGCGCCGGCCGGACGGCGTGGCCGAACCGCTCTTCGCCGCGTACAGTCGCCGCGTGCGCCCCGCCATTGCGGCGTTGCTTGCGGCCGGCGAACGCAGCATCCTGTCCCTTTATCCCCGCTGTGACACCCGGTATATTCCGGTTCCGGACATGAACTGGTGCTGGAACATCAATACGCTGGCGGATTATCAGGCATATCTGCGCCATCTGGAGGCGCGCTCCCGGCGCCGGACCTGAAGTGACATTCCCCCGTCACTCCACCGGCCAGTGCTGGCGCAGAAAGGCCAGCAGCGTATCCCATCCGCCGTGCTCAATCACCACGTGGAAAGAAGCCTGATCGCCGACGGCGGGACGCATGCCGATACTCAGACCGCCCCGCTGCTCGGCGACACGGCACAATTCCCGTTCTTCGGCATTGTGGCCGATGACCAGGGGCACGTGCACCCCGTGGCGCTCACCGGCAGCGCGGAACAGTCTCGCCTTGTCGGCGGCGCCGACCCGGACAGGATCGACCAGTCCCTCGAAATGCCCGTCATTCCAAATAATCCGGTTGGAGCAACAGAACAGGAACGGCACTGCCGGCTGACGGCGGTCCAGATACGCGGGCAACCCGTCGAGAATGACGTCCAGACCCAGGCTGATGATCCCGAGAGGCACACGCCTGGCCAGATAGGCGAGACAGGGCGGCACGTTCGCGTCGAGCTTTTTCCAGACCCGGGGCAGAATGGCGCGGATATCGGTGCGGGAGATGCCTCGAAAAGCCGCCGCATAATGCTTCTGCAGCAGAAAGTTCCGTTTTTCCGGATCCCGGACCAGGAACTTGATCCAGTACAGGACGCCCCCCCTGGCAACCAACCGCAACAGAAACAGGCTGGACGGCGGGTGCCGCAGTTCCCGCCGGATGAATCCGTTCAGGAGACGGTGGCCGAGGGTGATCTGGGTGTAGCCGGGGTACATGCAACCGTCCACGTCCAGCACGGCGATATCCACCGCCGCCAGACGTCGGCCGATTTCGGCGCGGTCGAGGGTTGTCACGGCCCCGGGTACCATCGCAGCCTCACTCCCGTTCAATGGTCTTCCATGGACGGATCTCCCGCCATGGCGAGTGTCCCGCCGATTTGCAACACGAACCTGTTTCGGACGCCGGGCATTCGCCCTTACTGCAACGCAGGTGTATGGATGATCGTCCCGTCTGCCCGATTCGGAAGCGGCCGGCTTTGCATTGCCTGCGGCCACGGTGGCGGATACCTGCGGAATGGCAGGGGCGCACGAGTTTTATACCTCAGATTGGCCTCATTTTCCAGACCTTTGTGGAAAGGGTGAACTCCTCCGTCAGAGTTGTTCCCAAATGGCTGAAACTTTGCTATAGTGCCCTATTCAGCCTGATCGCCGTGACGGAGCCGGAAGGATGCCGGCATGCCTTCCGCCCCGGTCTCACGCGAAGGAGCACTCATGGAAAACGTCGTTCTCTTGGGCAATGAAGCCATCGCCTGGGGCCTGGTGGAAGGGGGCTGCGAAGTCGTGGCCTCCTATCCCGGCACACCCAGTTCCGAAGTCCTGCCGGCGGTCATCCAGTTCCGCGAACAGACCGGCCGCAGCATCGCCGTGGAATGGTCGCTCAATGAAATGATCGCCTTCCAGGTGGCCCTGGGGGCCTCCTATACCGGCAAGCGTGCCGCCACCATCATGAAGCAGGTGGGCCTGAACGTGGCCGCCGATGCCTTGATGAGCTCGGCCTACACCGGGTGTCGGGGTGGCTTCTGCATCGTCAGTGCCGACGATCCGGGTCCCTATTCGTCCCAGACCGAACAGGACAGCCGGTTTTTTGCCATGTTCGCCAAGGTGCCCGTCCTGGATCCGGCCACGCCCCAGGAAGCGATGGTGTTTGCCCGCCGGGCGTTGGAGCTGAGCGAGGAATTCGGGATTCCCGTGATTCTGCGGCCGTCGCTGCGGGTCTGCCATTCCCGCCAGGATATCCGGCCGACAAGCGATTTCGCCCCCTGCCGCCCCGCCGCCTTCCAGAAGGATCCCCACCGCTGGGCCGCCACGCCGAAATATCGCTATCAATTGCACCGTGAACTCAACGAGAAGCTGGAGCACCTCGCCGTACGTATCGGCGCCGATCCCGAGTTCACCCGGTGGGAGGAAGGAGAGGGCCGGCTGGGCATCATCGCCGGGGGTGTGCTGCGCGGGCTCGTGCAGGACTTTGCCCGGGCCCGCGGCCGCCAGTTCCCCGTGCTGCATGTGGGCGCTCCGTTTCCCCTGCCGCAGGAACGCGTCCGCGATTTCATCCGGCACTACGATAAAATTCTTGTTCTGGAAGAAACGGCCCCGGTCATCGAAATGCAGATCGGCGGGAACGGCAATATATTCGGCCGGCGAACTGGTCACGTCCCCGCCGCCGGCGAGATCGACGGGCGCACGCTGGAAAACATGTTGGCCGAATTCATGGCGCTCCCGAAACGGGCGTCGGTGACGGTGCCGTCGGAGCTGCTCCGTGAGCCGCGACGGCCCTCCCTCTGCCCCGGCTGCCCGCACCGCAGCTCCTTCTACGCCGTCCGCAAGGCCTTGCCCAAGGGGATCTACACCAGTGACATCGGCTGCTATACCCTGGGCGTCAATCTCAAGGCCGTGGATACGGTCCTGGTCATGGGGGCGGCCATCGGTCTGGCCATGGGGATCTCCCGCGCCTATGACCTGGACCGCCAGGCGCCACCCGTCATCGCCACCATCGGCGATTCCACCTTCCTGCACTCCGGACTGCCCCAGCTCGCCAACGCCGTCTACAACCGTCACCGCATCATCGTCATGATCCTGGACAACTCCGTCACGGCCATGACGGGGATGCAGCCGGCCGTCTCCAGCGGCATCCTGGCCGACGGCCGCCCGGGCACACCCATCCGGCTGGAGGACGCCGTCCGCGGCTGCGGTGCCACATTTCTGGAAATCGTCGATCCCTATGACCAGGAAAAAACCATGGCCGTGATCCGGCAAGCCCATGAGCACACCCGGTCCCCCGAAGGCGGCGTCGCCGTCGTCATCGCCCGTCACCCCTGCCTCATCCACGACCGGCGCGGCGCTGTGCCCCGGCGCATCCCGGTCACCGTGGACCAGGAAAAATGCACGGGCTGCCTGGCCTGCGTCCGCAATTTCGAGTGCCCGGCCATCGTCGCCGCCGGTGAAACCGTTGGCATCGATACCCGGATCTGTGCCCAATGCGGCCAATGTATCCCCGTCTGCCCGTTTGGGGCCCTGGTGGCCGTGGAACCGGAAACGGAGGAATCACGATGAATCATCAGCTGCTGATTACCGGCATTGGCGGTCAGGGAGTCCTCTTTCTGACCAAACTGCTCTATACCACCGCCGTGCTCCGGCAGGCGCCGGTGTTTGCCTACGAAGTGCACGGCATGAGCCAGCGGGGCGGATCCGTTTTCTCCTCCCTCAAGATCGGCCAGTTCGCCTCGCCCCAACTGTTTCCCGGAGACGTGGACACCCTCATTGCCCTGGAAAGTTCCGAAGTTTTTCCTTATCTCGATTTTCTGAAACCTTCGGCCACCGTTCTGGTCAACAGTTCCACCCTGACCGCCCCTCAGCGTTCGTGGCTTGAGCAGTCGGACTTCAAACCCTTCCTGTATGATGCGGATCGGGACGCCCTCCGGCTGGGTAACCCACGGGTCTCCAACCTGGTGCTGCTGGGCCAGTACCTGGCCAACCATGAATTTGTCTTTACCGCCGACCATGTCCTCGCTGCGCTGGAAAGGATCGTCAAGCCGAATTTGCTGGCCATCAACCGGAAAGCCTTTCTGGATAGTGATTTGACCGACTGATTGACGTGCCGCATGTCACTCCGCCGCAATCGGTGCCACTGAAGCATCCCGAATAATTCCTTACTGCCCCGCCCAACGGAAACGGTATTTCGTTTCCAAAGTAACGATTTTTCGTGTTCCACGATTTTTCGTTACCCTGTTTCGTCGACGAATCATCCGTAACTATAGCCAGTAACGGTTTTTTCGACCCGGACCGGTTTTGGCATGAGATTTGTATACATTTTGTAGAACTTTGAGGAAAGACGCGGCGAAAAAATGAAAAAGAAGATTACTTGTTGACACCTGGCATTTAGTTGACTAGAATAGTCAACATTAGGATGGCGGGTATTTATTCACCACAAACAGTAAAAGGGGCTCAGCATGAAACAGCAGATCAACGATAACGACCTGGTCAAACGGCTTCTGGAAGGTGACGAAAGCGCCCTGGTCGAGATGATGGACAAATACCACAACAAGATTTACAATATCGCGCTCAATATCGTCAAGAATCACAATGATGCCCAGGAAATCGTCCAGGATGTCTTCTTCACCATCCACCGCAAAATCGATACCTTCAAAGGGAATTCCTCGTTCTACACCTGGATCTATCGCATCTGCGTCAACTATGCCTTCATGAAGATCCGCAGCCGCAGAAAGGAACAGCACATTCCCATCGACGAACTGCAGAAACCGGATGGCGAGGAAACCTTTTTCTCCACCATCATCCCCGACAATCGCAAATTCGCCGATGAACTGGTGGTGGAGCGGGAATTCATGGAAAAGGTGCTCAGCTCCATGAACGACCTGCCCGACAAGTACAAAACGGTCTTTCACCTGCGCGACATTCAGCAGTACTCCAATGAAGAGGTCAGCCGCATGCTCAACCTCAGCGTGGCCGCGGTGAAGTCGCGCATTCACCGGGCGCGTCTGTTCATGAGAGAGAGAATGATGGTTTTCGCCGAGGCCATGAACTAGTCCCGAAACCACTCCAAAAAATTAAAGGGAGAGTCGTCGACTCTCCCTTTTTAGTTTTTTCCGTCGGGACTGAACCGCTCAGCGCCCGCCTTTTTTCAGCTGCATGATGACTTGCTTGGCCACGGCTTTCAGCGTTTCCAGGACGCCCGTCCCCTTGATGGCCACGCCCTCGTAGACCGGTTCATCCTTGACGCGCAACTCACGAACCATCTCGTCGATGCTGACGATATTGCTCAGATCCCGCTTGTTCAGCTGGAGCACATACGGGATCTCCAAAATTTCGAAACCGTTCTCGACAAGATTGTGCTTCAGGTTGGTCAGGCTTTCGATGTTGGCGTCCATCCGCTCTTCCTGGGAATCGGCCACGAACACGATGCCGTCCACCCCCTTGAGGATCAGCTTGCGGGAGGCGTCATAAAACACCTGCCCCGGAACGGTATACAGATGAAAACGGGTCTTGAAACCGCGAATGGTACCCAGATCCAGGGGCAGGAAGTCGAAGAAAAGGGTGCGGTCCGTTTCGGTGGCCAGTGAGATCAGCTTGCCCTTGGAGTCGGTGGTGGTGGTGTCGTAAATATACTGGATGTTGGTGGTCTTGCCGCCCAATCCGGGGCCATAATAGACAATTTTGCAATTGATCTCTCGGGATGCGTAATTTATGAAAGTCAAGCCTGGTTTCCTTTACCTGAAGGTTTAGTACGAAAAAAGATTGTCGATATCCTCGTCGGTGATCTCGGCAAAAGGCGATGCTTCCCCGCTCTCCTGAGCCTTTTTCTCCGCCTCGACCTTGCGCACGATGGCGTCGAACACTTTTTCCAGCTCGATGGAAGCCCGTTTGACCCGCAGGCGTACCAGCCCCAGAGAGGACCGTTCATCAAAGATGATCACCAGGATCACCCGCTTGCCGACCAGCGAAATGTGAATATTGTCCTTTTCTCCCTCGTGAAACAGAATGGAAAATTCTTTTTCACCGATCAGTTTGGCCAGACCGTCCGTCGCGGCGACATTGCCGGCCGTCAGGGAGGCCAGCGAGGTGGTGTCCAGATTTTCGATCTCGCCGTAGGCAGCGATCTGTTGTCCATTCTTGTCCACCAGAAAGACCACCCGTGCGTTCGCTTCCTGATCCAGCCGGGCAAGGATATTCTTAATTTGCTGGTATTCTTCTTCGTACAAAACGATGTTAGAGTAGCCCATCCCTACAAACTCCCGGTTACCGAAAACTTTGTCATCATGCAAATATTACCTGATTAGATATTTACTTTTCAACAACTAATTCTGATCGGCCTCCTCCTCAGCCGGATCAGCGGCGGCTTCCGCATACCGGGTTTCCAGTTTTTTCATCTTCTCCACCGGATCTTCGAACAGGAATCGCAGGGGACCGATCTGGATGAGATCGCCGTCCCGGAGGGCGGTTTCCCGGACTTTGACATCGTTGACGTATGTCCCGTTGGCACTCCCCGGATCCTGTAGCACGTACTGATATTTCTGGTAGATGATCTGACAATGATGGCGGCTGATGAACTCCTCATCGGGAAAGGGCAGATCGTTGTCCTGGTCGCGGCCGATGGTCGTCCGGCCGATATTCAGGCTGAACTGGGCCTGCCGCTCGCTCTTGCGGCCGAAGATTTTCAGGACGGCGGGAAGCAAAATCTTCGTATCCTTCAGTACCGAAGGAACCGGGCTTTCGGCCATGGCTTTGGTGTCGTTCAGGCCGTCCGTCTCCAGCTCGGGGGGTACATCCGGTGCGTCGGCCGAGGTAACGATACCGGCGGCCGGGTCCGGCACGGGTTCGGAGATGGCCGGGGGAGCCGCCAGGGACCCCGAGACGTCCGTATCCAGAAGATTTCCGCACACATCGCACCGGCCTTCCACGGGGCGGACATAGGCCAGACAGAACGGACATTGCCGGGCGCCGATTTCATCCACCCGTTCGTCCACAGGCAGACCGGATGTGACACTGACGGTTTGCAGCGCCGACTCCTTTGCCGCCTCGTCCGGGGGCGGCGCGCTGTCTACCTGCTCCGCCTCGGCCGGCGACGGAGTTTCCCGCGGCGCGGCGGGCGATTCTGCCGCAGGAGCGGCGGGCACCCTCACCGGAGCTTCGATGGATTCTGTTTCCCTTGCCGGGGCCGGCTGTACCCGTTCAACCGGCAAGGCCGGCATGGTCGGCGTCGGATCCGTCTCCGGCCCCAGCGGTTCCGGCGCTTTTTTCAGCACCGGCTGGATGGGTGGCCGGACGGCCCGCTCACCTTCCCGCGCATTCGCGGAGGAGCCGAGACCCAGGGTGATCATCTGGGCCTTTTTCTTCTTCTTGAACAGCATGTTACTCCTTAAAGGACCCTGAAAATGAAAAATGTCAATATTTTCCCTTATATAAAACAGCTACCGGAGCATGTCAACAGGAAATCCCGAGCGGGACCATCCGGCATTAAGGTGCTTTATGAGAAACGGATACATGTGCTATAGTAGGCCACATGAATGTGCGCGACCCGCAATTGGTGTATTTCGCCGTGGCCATGACCTGTTTGGGCATGGCCTGGTGGCTGCTCCTCCGCCACCGGGCGCGGTCGCGCCGCCGGCAGTTTCTGGCCGACCGACCAGGCTTCTGGTCCGGAGCCAGGGGCCTCCTGCTGGTCCTGGCCGCCGGCTGGACCCTGTTCTGTCTCAGCGGGCCGAGCTGGGGGACGGCGGCCGAACTGGAGTACTCCAGCGGCCGGGACATCTACTTCGTGATGGACAGTTCCTACAGCATGCTGGCCGAGGATGTGGCGCCCTCCCGGCTGCAGGCGGCCAAATTTCTCGCCCTGAGCCTGGTGAAGGACCTTCCCGGCGCCCGTTTCGGACTGATCGCTTTCGCCGGCAATGCTTTCCCGGCTTGCCCCCTGACCCATGACCGCGACCTGATCCGGACGATCCTGGCCAATGTGCACCCGGACAATCTCAGCAGTCAGGGGACCGATTTCCAGTCCCCCCTGACGACCCTCGAGCGGATCATCCGCCGCCGCGACCCGCAGCGACGGTTGACGGTTCTTTTCATCTCCGACGGCGAATCGTTTGAATCGCCGCTGGCTGAAACCCTGCGCGGGTTGCAGGCCATGGCACCCCAGTTTGTCGCCGTCGGCGTGGGCAGCACCGCAGGGACATTCCTGAAGGACCCGCGGACCCGCTACCGGGAATGGATCACCGACCGGGAAGGGCGGAAGGTGATTTCCCGTCTCCGGCGCGAAAATCTGAACCGGCTGACCGAATCACTGGCAGGGGTTTACGTGGATCTGCGCACCGCAGGCATTACGGCGCGGCATCTGCTGGATCACCATCTGCGGACCCGGTCGGCGGGGGAATTCGTCACCGTCCAGCGGCCCGTCGATCGGGGCCATCAGCTGGCGTTGCTGTCCGTATGCCTGCTGGGCTGGATCATCGTGCCGGCGGGCCGGACCGGTCACCGTCGACGGTGGCGCTTCACGGCGCTGATCACGGTTTGCGGGCTGCCGCTGACCAGCTGTTCGGCACCGGCCACCCGCCATCTGCGGGCCGGCAATGAATTGCTCCAGCAGGGCGAATACCGGGCATCGGCGCGCCACTACCGTCAGGCGCTGCAGGCCCTCTCCGCAAGCGACCCGCTCTATTCCACCGGCCTCGTCAACCTCTCGGCGTCCCTGGCCCTGGGCGCCCAGCGTCAGGATCTGCGGCAGCTTCTCAGCGACACGGAACAGGTGGCGGCCCATCGCCCGATGGTTCCCCACCTGCTCTACAACCAGGGCTGCGGCGAGATGCTGGCCGGGGCCGATGATGCCGCCCGAAATGCCTTCCGGCAGTGCCTGGAGTTGAATCCGGCCGACCAGTCGGCCCGCTGGAACCTCGAGCTCCTGGAGGATCGCTCGCCGGAGAACCCGCCGTCGGCGCCACCGCCCCCCGAAGACGAACGGGAACAGGCGGAGCGGTTGCTGGATTCCGTCCGGGATCGGGAAAAAACCTATCTGCCTCCACAACCGAAACAAAACGCCACCCCGGGAGGACCCTACTGGTGAGTACGGGTATACGGAGATGGGCGTGGTCCGCCACCGGAGCCCTGACCCTGGTGATCCTGCTGATCACTTTGCCCGTTCTGCGGGCTCAGGCACAGCCGGAAGACTCCCCCGAGGGGCGGATGTTCATCAACAAATCGACCCTTCGACCCAATGAAACACTGAACATAACCATCGTCGTCAAGGGCTATGACCTGCCGGTCATCGAAGCCCCCGGGTGGCCGGATATCCCCGAATTGACCCTGGTGGACCGGACACAGTCGGTGATCCCGACCGTCATCGGCGGCCGGACGTACACGCGTTGCCGGTTTGTCGCATCCTATATTCCGCAAGCCAGCGGAATCTTCACCATCCCGGCCATCCGGATCGATATCCCCGGTTTCCAGTTCTCGACCCAACCGGTACAGATCAAGGTGCTGAATCCCGACGGTACGGAAAATCCGACGGTGCACGAGGCCTCCCCCTCTGCGGCGGCACGTGCACCGCGGCCGGCGCCACCCAAAATCGAGGAAGAAGAGGAGGTCCGGATCCTCACCGATCTCAGCACCAACCGCCCCTTCGTCGGTGAACAGGTTGTCCTGACCTACAAGATTCTCACCAACATCAGCATCGGCCAGAAAGTGGTGCAGGAAGAGCGGCCGGAGTTCAACCAGTTCTGGGTGGAGCAGGTCTCATCGCAGCCCCAACAGCCCTTCGAGACATTTGTCCAGCGCGGGGCCCGCTATTATCAGATCCAGCTGGAGCGGCTGGTGCTTTTCCCGCTCGAACCGGGCGAGATCACCATCGAACCGGCCAGCTGGCGGATTATCGCCAAGTTTGAACGGCCCGCCTATCACGAAGAGGAGCGGGTGGTGCACAGCGAACGTGTCACGCTGCAGGTCCGGCCGTTGCCCACCGGCACCGGAACCCCGGAGGAGCGGGTACAGGTGGGGCGCTATCGCCTGAATCTGCATTACAACTCCACCACCCTCAAATTGGGGCAGGCCTTCCCCATCTACCTCACCGTTCGGGGCTCCGGCAACATCCATGGCCTGCTGCCGCCGGAGATCCCCGAAGAGCCCACGTTCGAGCTGGTCTCCACCCGGGCGGTGCACGATGAATTCCTGCCGGTGCTGGACCGCAACCAGAATCCGCCGGTCACCTATTTCGGCGGCGAAAAGGTGTGGGAGATCCTGATCTATCCCAAACAACTGGGCGTATTGACCTTTCCCCCCATCGATTTCACCTTTTTCGATCCACGGGTGGCCGACTACCGGACCACCCGCACCGAGGCCGTCAGGTTTTCCGTGGAAGAGGTGGACGAAGAGAGGGGTTCCCTCATGGAGCCGCCGACGGACGAGGGCGGAAAATCCCCCCTCCTGACCACCCTGACGTTCGCTCTGATCGGACTGTCCACGCTGACGCTGCTGGGCGTTCTGTTCTGGTATCTGTTCCGCCGTCGACCCCGAATGATGGGTGTCGGCCGTAAAATCAGCAGCATCGATGACCTGCTGGCCGAAGCCGAGGACGTGGCCGATCACAAGGGATCGGCCGCTTTCTATGACCTGCTGTTCAACTCCGTCGTGCTGATCATGCAACGTTTGGCCGGCGTGCCGGTTCAGGCCTTGACCCGCGAGGAACTGGTGGATGTGATCCGCCGCCAGCAACTATCCATGGAAGACGTTCAGAAAATCATCGGCGTTCTCGAATTTTGCGACGAGGCCCGCTTCGCCGGCCGGGAAGCGGACCGCGACACCCGGAAAGACATGCTGGCCCAGGTCAAGCGGCTGCATGAGCAGACCCGTTCGGCATCGTCGTCCCAAGAAAGGTAACCCGTAAACCATATGGATATCCTGTTCGCCATCCTCCTGGGCATCGTGCAGTCCCTCACCGAATTCTTTCCCATCAGCTCATCGGCGCATCTGCTTCTGATGCATCATGTTCTCGACTGGCGGGGCGCCGACGAACTCGCCTTCGATGTGGCCCTCCACGCCGGCACCACGCTGGCCATCCTGCTGTTCTTTGCCCGGGACCTCTGGGAGATCCTGGCCGCCTTTCTGACCCGCTCGCGGGACGAAAAAACACGGCGGTTGCGCCGGCTGGGGTTGGCCATCTTCATCAGCTGCCTGCCGGCCGGACTGGTGGGGATTTTTTTTCAGTCCTACCTCGAAAACGAACTCCACTACCCGCTGCTGACGGGGATCAACCTGCTGATTTTCGGCATATTCCTTTATCTGGCCGATCACTACAGCACCGGCCGCCGCGACATGACGGAGATCGGGCTGCTGGACGCGCTGATCATCGGCTTGTTCCAGGCCCTGGCGCCTGTACCGGGAGTATCCCGCTCCGGCATCACCATCACCGCCGGCCTGCTGCGCAAGCTGCGCCGGGAAGAGGCGGCCCGCTTCTCATTCCTCATGGTTAGCCCGCTCATCTTCGGTGCCACCGTCCTGAAATTTACCGATCTGTATGGGGATGCCACCAAGTGGCAGCTCTTCGTCGGCCAGGAATGGCCGGTCTATCTCGTCGGGACGCTGGCCTCCTTCATCGCCGGATTGCTCTGCATCCGCTATTTTCTGCAGTTTCTGCGACGGTACCGGCTGGATATTTTCGTTTTGTATCGCTGCATTCTGGGACTGTTTGTGATATTCTGGTTCACGGCGATGCCGTGATGGCCGCCCAAACAGAAAACACGATTCCATGGGACCCATAGTCAACCGTTTTATTCCAGCCCTAACCCTGACGTTGCTGTCATGCTTGTGGCCGCCCGCACCTGTATTCGGCCAGGCAGACGAACCGCCCATCATTCGGGAGGTGTACGAATGTCGTCTGCCCGCGTTCACCGAACTGGATGATTTCTTCGCCGTCAATCCAGCCCTGCGCCGGCATTACTATGCCTTCATCAGCCGGGGCGTATTCGCCCATCCGTCCCATGTCATGCTTGATGATGGTCTCAGCACGGCCGAAGAGTATCTGTACATGGGCCGTTTCCGGTTGTTCATCGAGGATTTTTTCAAGGGCAACCGGGAGCTGATGCAATATGTGCATCAACTGGCCGAGGGCATCCCGCAATCTCCCGAACAGGTCAAACTGATCGCCTTCCGGCATAAGCTCAAGGAGATCGAGAAAGCCAGCCGGCGCCTGTCGGACAAGGTCGACATGTTGCTGCCCACGGAAATGGAAATCCAGCGCAACAACACCCACTGGCAGCGCTATTACTCGCGACTGGCGCGGCAGAACGATCTCGCCATCCTGACCCGGATCCTGCTTGTCAAGATCCACAAAGCCCAGCTGGATCTGTGCAATTTCTTCTTTCCGGACAGTTTCACCATCGACGTGGACAACATGAACCACCAGCTCTCACCCAAACATCAGTTCGACGAGATCGGGATCATCGCCAAAATCCTGGCCGCCCGCTTTCCCAAACGGGGCCTGCCTTCACGCTTTGAATACTATGGCCACTGACACGCGTCCCACCCACACTTTTCCCATGACGGTCCTGGGGTTGGATACCACCACCGCGGAACAGTCTCTGGCCGTGGTGGAGGGAGACCGGACGCGAGCCGAGTTGCGCCGGCTCATCCGGACCAATCACACCGAAACATTGCTGGCCAACATCGATGACGTGGTCCGTCAGGCCGGAATCCGCCCGGCCGCGGACCTGAAGGCCCTGGCCGTAGTCAATGGACCGGGCTCCTTCACCGGCATCCGTATCGGCATGGCCACGGCACGCGGCCTGGGCGACAGCTGGAACATCCCGGTGGTCCCCCTCGATGCCCTGCACCTGCTGGCCACCTCGTCATCCCTGCCTGACGGCATCGTGGTTCCCGTTCTCGATGCCCGCCGCCAGCGCTTTTATTGCGCCGTCTATGATCGACAGAACGGTTCACCGCACGCGCTGGAATCCGGCCTGGAGCTATCCGGAACGGAGATCCTCGATCTGGTCCGGTCGTATGCCTCCCCCATGCTCATCGGTCCGGGCGCAGCGGTCCTTGCGGAGGCACACCCGGCGGCCCGCTCGCTCAACCTGCGGCCGGTGCCGGATGAATCCCTGGCCTGTCTGGCCGCACGCCTGACCGCGACACTCTCGCCGGACGACCTTCGCCGGGCCGCCGAGACGTTCGACGCGGTCTACATCCGCCCACCGGATATCCGCCGACCGGCCGGGCCGCGGAAACGGCACCATGATGATTCACCTGGTTCATGACAAATCCGTCGCGGCATTCCGCCATGTCAACCGGCTGGCGCGCGCCACCGGCCTGCCCACATACTCTCCGCGGCAGGTTTCCGCCCTGCAGACGGATGGCGGAGTCTGCTGCCTGGTGGCGGCGCTGCCCCGCTTCCAGCGATCGCCTGCCGGTTTTCTGCTGTACCGGCTCATCGTCCCCGAAGCGGAAATCTACGACCTGGCCGTGCATCCTCTCTGGCAGAAATGCGGCCTGGGCGCCCTCCTGTGGCGGACGGCCCGCCACCACATGCGGCAGGCGGGCGCCACGGAATGCCGGCTGGAGGTCCGGCGCTCCAATGCAGCGGCGCGACGCTTTTACAACCGCCACGATTTCGGTGAATATGCGGTCCGGCGTGGCTATTACCGGGAACCGCCCGAGGACGCTCTACTGTTGATTCACCACCTGTCGAGGGAGGTGGCAGACCGTTGATCCAATTTTCCCTTGATTTATCCCCCCAATAGATAGTATCTTCTAATCTACATTTATCAATACTTAGCCAGGAGGACACAATTGGATAGAGCACTATTTATAAAAGTATTGTTTCTCGTCACAGTCTGCGTCATGCTGTTGAACTGCGGCACCGGCGGACCGGCCAACACCCTGGAAAAAATCCGTCAGGAAAAATACATCGCCATCGCCATTCATCCTGTGAATCCGCCCTTCGAATATGGCGCCGGCACCGGTGTAAAGGGATTTGACGCGGACCTGGCCGAGCTCATCGCCAAGGAAATGCAGGTGGAAGCCAAATGGATCAAGAAACCGTTCGACAAGTGCTTCGAGTATCTGCGCAAGGGTGATGTGGACATGGTCATCAACGCCGTGACCATTACCGAGAACCGGCAGGAGGAGTTTCTTTTCTCCGACCCCTACTTCGAAACCGGCCAGATTATCGCCGTCAAGGAGGACGTGGACAACATCGAGACCACGGAAGACCTGATGGGCAAGAAAGTGGGCGTGCAGCGCAATACGACCGCCGATCTGTATCTGCGCCGCGAAGGGAAGAACGAGATCAATATCCAGCCGTATGATTCTTTCGAGGATGCCCTTTTCGATTTGAATCGTGACCTGCTCGACGCTGTGGTGGGCGACGCGCCGACCATCCTGTACAACATTCGCGAACTTTTTCCGTCCATCAAGACCGTCGGCGATTTGCTGACCGACGAGAAATACGGGATCGTTTTCCGCACCACCGACACCGAACTGTGCAATGAAGTCAACCGGATTCTCGCCAAGCTGAAACAGGATGGCACCCTGGATGACCTGGTCAAGAAATGGAATCTCGTGCCGGCCATGGAAGAGGATCTTGCCCAAATGCCCGATACTACAGAATAAATTTCATCACCCGGAGTCGAGATCATCCCCTCGTCTCCCCTCTGCAGACTCCGTTCGGGTGAGCCATGAACAAATCCCGTTTTGTGCTGATCATGGTCCTGGTGAGTGCCGTCACCTCGGTGATGACACTTGTCCTGGTCGCCTATCTCGGCCTGCCCGATCCCCTGCTTCGGAACTGTCCGCCACCGGTCCGGGCCGAGGCCATCGGCGTCTCCCCTTCCCCGCTGGCGGGTGAGGCGCTGCCGGATGCCGGATCCGCCGCAGCCGCCGCCGAACAGCTGAACATCCGGATCTATGAGGAACTCAGCCCGTCGGTGGTCAATATCACCACCATCGAGGTGGCGTACGATTTCTTCTTCTCACCCGTTCGCGAACAGGGGACGGGCTCCGGCTCCATCCTCGACACCGACGGTCACATTCTCACCAATTATCATGTGGTGGAAAACGCCGATTACATCCAGGTGACCCTGGCCGACAAATCCCAGTTCAAGGCGGAGCTGCTGGGGTTCGACGAAATCAATGACATCGCCGTGCTGAAAGTCGAGGCGACCGTGGAACATCTGCGCCCCATTCCCATGGGCAGTTCCCAGGACCTGCACGTGGGGCAGATGGTCTATGCCATTGGCAATCCCTTCGGCCTGTCCCACACCATGACCAGCGGCATCATCTCCTCGCTGGGCCGGAGCATCAAGTCCAAGGCGGGTTTTATCATCGACGATGTCATCCAGTCCGACGCCGCCATCAACCCGGGCAATTCCGGCGGACCGCTCATCGACTCCTCCGGTCGGATGATCGGCATCACCACGTCCATTTTCACCACCAGCGGCGGCAATATCGGCATCGGCTTTTCGGTCCCCGTGGACACGGTTCGCCGGGTCGTCAACGATCTGATCCGCTACGGCCGGGTCCGCCGGCCCTGGGTCGGCATCTATGGCCAGAGCATGACCCCGGAGTTGGCCCGCTATCTGGAATTGCCCCAGCCGGAAGGCGTGCTGGTCGCGTATGTCGAGCCGGGCAGCAGCGCCGACCAGGCGGGCATCCGCGGCGGAACACAGCGGGTCCGGGTCGGCATCTATCGCGTCGTCATCGGCGGTGATTACATCGTGCGGATGGATGACCGGCCTGTAACGACCACCGAGGATCTCACCAGCTACCTGCTGAACCGCACTCCCGGCGATACGGTCACCCTCACCCTTTACCGAAACGGCCGGGAAATGCAGGTCCGGATGGAGATGCGGGAAAAAGCGGGCCACTATCGCATGTAGTGTGAACCAACCGCCCGGATTCATCATCAGAATAGACAGAGCCTTTAGGGAGGTAACGTATGTGGAGATCCACCATTTCCATACTGATGGTCACGCTGATGTCATTGTTCCTGGCGGCGGACTCCTCCAAGGACGATGACCGCGAGGGCTGCAAATATCCGGACGTGGAAAACATCGGCAACCGGGACATCAACGGGCGCATTTACCTGTTCTTTCCCAACTTCATATCATTCGAGAAAGAGATCCAGATCGGCGCCCAGTATGCCGCCCAGATCGAACAGAGCGTCCGCCTGCTGGAAGACCCTGTCGTCAACGAATATGTCAACGATGTGGTGCAGAACCTGGTGCGTCACAGTGACGCCAAGGTCCCCTTCAACGTGCGGATCATCGACTCTGACGAGGTGAACGCCTTCGCTCTCCCGGGAGGTTATATCTTCGTCCACAAGGGACTGATCCAGATGGCCGACATGGAGGATGAACTGGTGGGTGTCCTCAGCCATGAAATCGCCCACGTCGCCGCCCGGCATGCTTCGGAACGCCTGACCAAGGCCCAGTTGCTGCAGTGGGCGACCATCCCCACCATTTTCGTCGGCGGTGTCGGCGGTGTCGCCCTCCGCAACGGGGTCGGACTGGCCCTCAACCTCCAGATTCTGGGGATCACCCGCGGGTCGGAGCGGGAGGCGGATACTCTCGGCGTCCAGTATGCCTGGCACGCCGGGTATGACCCCCTCGGATTTCTGACCTTTTTCGAAAAGATGCTGGCCCGGGAAAAACAGCAACCCGGCAAGTTCGCCAGCTGGTTCCGCACCCACCCGCCCACGCCCGAGCGCATGGAACTCGTCCGTGAGGTCATCGATCGCTGCCTGCCGCCGAAACCCAAGTATATTGTCTCGTCCTCCCGCTTCGATGACATCAAGCAGACGCTCTCGGAATACGACAACGAGCGGATGGCCCTGAACCGGTCCACGCCCACCGGCGAAGATGACGGCAACCGGTCGGCCCGCCCCACGCTGAAACGGCGTACGGACACCGATCCGGCGGAGGCCGGTGAAGGGCGGCCCGAATCCGCTCCCCCGACTCTCAAAAAAGAGAAGGACGACGAGGAAAAGAAATAACCCATTGCTATTGAAAAGTTTTAACCCGGATACCCCGGCCAGGGCATCCGGGTTTTTTTAGTGCCCCTGGCTGTGTCGGGGCGAATGTCGTCGCGGTAGCGCTACGCATGACCCCGGGAGCTCAGGGTCCGGCCGGCGTGCCGGCGGTCGGCCGTTGGGTGGCCTCGCCCTGTTCCAGGGCCGCCAGGTAGTAATTGCGCAGGGAATCGTCGCTGGTCAGCACATGCAGGTAGGCGATGGCCTGCTGCCGGAAGGCCGGCAGGTGCTCTTCCGGCAGTGGCGCCACCGGCTTGAATTTCTGGGTCAGCGGGTTCACATAGTGCCCGTGATCCCGGATGCGGTAGTCGAGGTGGGGTCCCGTGGAGGCTCCGCTGCTGCCGACATAAGCGATGAGCTGGCCCTGCCGCACCTTGACACCCCGCCGGATACCCTTGGCATAGCGATGCAGATGCAGATATTGGGTCGTGTACTGGTTGGGATGTCGGATCTCGACCATCCGCCCGGCCTGACCTTTGTGCCCCACGAAGGTGACGGTTCCGTCACCGGCGGCGTAGACCGGTGTGCCCACCGGTGCGGCGATGTCCACCCCGTGGTGCGGCCGGTAGATCTTGTACACGGGATGCAGCCGGCGGTTGGAAAAGCGGGACGTGACCCGGCCCATCTTCAGCGGCGATTTCAGGAGTTCCTTGCGCACCGATTTTCCCTTGGGGGTAAAATAATCGGCCCGGCCGTCAGGGAACCGGAACCGGACGGCCCGAAAACGGACCCCCTGGTTCACGAATTCGGCGGCCAGCACCTCGCCGTAACCTTTCCATTCCCCATCCAGAAACCGCTTGCGAAACAACACCCGGAAAGAATCACCCCGCCGCAGGTCGGCGTAAAAATCCACGTCCCAGGCGAAAATTTCGGATATCTCGATGGCCAGGGCCGGCTGCTCGCCCGTCCGGGCCACGGCGTCGAACAGGTTCGTTTCGATGGTGCCTTCCACGAAACTGTACCGCCACTCGTAACGGAAGGCCTCCTTGCGGGCCACCCAGTCCGCTCCCTGCCGCTCCACCCGCAAGAATTCGTCATCATCGATCACGTAGCGGAAACCGAGCAGGCCGGCTGTGGCATCCAGATCGAGCTGCAGCGACTGGCCCGCCCTGATGCGGGCCAGATCGTAGACCGGCCGGACCGCCTCGATGAGCTGATGGATCTCCCGGGGAGTGAATTGCAGCGGACGCAGATAATCGCCGAAAACCGTTCGCGGCCGGATGAGCACCTGCTCGGTGCGGACGGCGGACGGCCCCGTCGCGGCGGTCACCAGCGCATCGTCCACCACCGCCAGGGTGGCCGGATCCTTTACCGGGATCGACGGCGCCTCGGCCCAACGGGTCTTGCCGATCCGGTCCAGCAAACCGATGAGAACCAGGCCGCCCAGCAGGCAGCCGACCATCAGATGTCGTCGATAATTCCTGAATTCGATCATTCTCGTTTGGCACTCCCGCGAAGATGATTCAACAGACGGGTTCCCGGCCCGGAACGCAGATCCACCGCCTGGGCGGGACAGACTTCATGACAACAGAAACAACGGATGCAGGCCTCCTTCATCACCTCGAAACCCCGGCCGTCTTTCTGCCGAATGGCCCCGGCGGGACAAATGGCGGCGCATTCGCCGCAGCGCACGCAGCGGCCCGCGGCGATCTGGGGACACGTGGTGAACCAGTTGCGGATGCGCCGGGCCACGAAGTCGGGCAATCGCCAGCGCAGATCGGTCACCGCCGGCAATGTGAACGCCGGCACCAGGCAGTCGGCGACCGGATCGCCTGACAATTCCGCTTCCGTCCAGCGGGCGGCGGGAAGATCATGACCGAGCGCCTCGGCCACGACGGGATGCTGGTCCGCCGGCACGCCCAGCAAATGACCGACCACGGCATCCAGGGCCAGGGCATCGTCGGCCATGGCCAGCAGGGCGACAGGACGCAGCTCGCCCTGGCTGGGGCCGCTGCCTTGCATGCCGACGATACCGTCCAGAATCGTGAGCCCGGGCCGGACCGTTTCCCATATCTCCAGCAACAGGCGGGCGAAATGACGGCGGTTCTCGCCGGCGCTGAGATGATAGGCCGCCTTGAGGGTGCCGGGCACACAGCCGAAGAGGTTCTTGACGCCCAGGGTCAGGGTCATCATGGTATGCGTCTTGAGTTTGGGCAGGTTCACCACGTGGTCGAAGGACTCCAGCTCCCGGGCCAGGTGAAGCCGCGGAAACCAGCGGCGGTTGCGGGACGGGCGCAGGTGATCCTGCTGCAAGGGCGCCAGGCGGATGTCATGGCGGCGGATCACTTCGCTGTAACCGGCTTTCCGGATGACTTTTTCCAGGCTATCCAGGGCCGGGCTGTCGCCCAGATGGAGCTCACAACCGCAATCGGACAGGCATTCCGCTATCGCCGCCACCACGGCGGGATGGGTGGTGATCCCCCGCTCCGGTTGGCGGGCGGACAGGAAGTTCGGCTTGAGCAAAATCCGCTGCCCCGGGCGAAACATTTTTGCCGCCGAAGGCAAAGCCGCCAGCCCGTCGGCCATGGCCGCACGCAATCGCCGGGGCTCATAATCGTCGACTTTTTTCAGAAAGCAGCGGGGTGGCATAATCATTCCCTGGTCGGCTTCGGCGTCCAGCGTGGCGGTCCGGCCTGCCCCGGCCACCACGATCTGATAATCTGCGATTGTAATACACATTTCATTTTCCACCAACCCCTGAAGGGAATTTTTACCTGCTCCGGAGGCCCAGGGAACTTTTCCGGCGGCGGCTACGTTCTTTTGTGTGTACAGAGAGAAAACAACCCGACGGAGGAAATATCATGAAAAGAACTGCCTTGATGATGAGCATTATCCTGTTGATCAGCGGTGGGCTGGCATTGTCGGCGACGGAAAAATGGATCAATATCCATGTCCAGGAAGCGGACGAGGATACCACAGTGGATGTCCGTGTGCCGGTGGCGCTTTTGGCCGTGGCCCTGGACTGCATCCACACCGAGCAGATCAAGAACGGAAAACTGAAACTGGATATGCATGAAATGGATGTGGACGTGGATTTCAAGCGGATCTGGGACGAGCTGCGCAAGTATGACAACACCGAATTCGTCCGCGTCGAGTCCAGCAAGGAAAACGTGTATGTGGCCCGGCAGGGAGATCTGATGGTGGTCCGCGTTCTGGAAAAAGGAAACAGCGAAGCCGGCGAGGACGCTCCCATGACCGCTCTAATCAAGATCCCGGTCCGCCTGGTGGATGCCGTCATGTCCTCGCAGAACAATGAACTGGATCTCAAGGCGCTGATCGCCGAACTCGACAACCTGCCCTCCGGCGACCTGGTGGAAGTGCAGGACCGCGAGACCCACGTCCGTATCTGGATCGAATAACGGCCGAAGGAGGATTATCATGAGTTTACCCCTGAAGATCATCGCCGCCTGTGCCGGTTCCGTAGGCATCCTGTTTATCGGCGCCGTCATGACCCTGGCCAGCCAGCAGTGGCTCCTCGTGAACGTGGAAACCCACGGCCCCGATGCCGTCAACCTTTACATCCCGGTGCCCATGGGTCTCATCTATCCCGGGCTGCATTTCATTCCGGAAGACGCCCGTGAGATCGAGCTCCCCGAGGATATGGTGCTGAATCGTGAGGCTTTGCGGAAAATGGTGGACGTGCTGCAGGATTGTCCCGACGGCGATTTCGTCCGCGTTGTCACCCGTTCGGAAAATGTCCGTATCGCCAAGGAAGGGGGTGACCTGCTCGTGCTGGTGCAAACGGAAGAGGAGAACGTCGATCTCAGGGTGCCTCTGGAATTCTTCGATGAGCTGCTGCAGAGTATCGACGGCAACAAGATCTACACGGCGGATATGGCCTCGGCCTTCTCCACCATTCGGCACAGCCGTTTTCTCAGTGTCCGGAGTCCCGATGCCGATGTCACCATCTGGAGCTGGTGAGCGGCCGGATCTTTGCTTTTTTGCTCCACGCGCCTTTCATCCCATGCCGGCTTCGGCCGGCATTTTCTTTTATCCAGGCTCATTTCCCCGATAGTTGACATCTCTACCCACGCATATTATGATAAACAGTTGGATCCCTCTCACTCCGGACGGACCAGCCTTGGTTGCCACTCACTCCAACGACTTGAGGATACGGATGAACATCACGGAACTTCCCCTGCCCCCGCACTACGACCCGGACTCCACCCCGGACGTCCGGCGTGTGCCGTATCAGCAGCGGGCGGCGGCCGCCGCGTCATGGGCCCACGACCACGACATAGCGCCCGCCGAAGAGGACCGGTTCCGGGTCGGCGTGCTGCTCATCGATCTGCAGAACACCTTCTGCCTGCCGGAATTCGAGCTGTTCGTCGCCGGTCGCAGCGGTAACGGCGCGGTGGAGGACAGCGCCCGCCTGTGCCGCTTCATCTATCGCCATTTGCCGCTGATTCATGCATTCACCCTGACCATGGACACCCACATGGCCGCCCAGATCTTCCATCCCTGTTTCTGGATGGATGAGGCGGGCCATCCGCCGCCCCCCCTGACCGTCATCCAGCTGGCGGATATCGAGGCGGGCAAGTGGCAGCCGAATCCCTTCCTGGCCCGGGAATTGCGGGATATCTCCCCCGCGGAACTCACCCGCTACGTCCGCCATTATGCCCGTCAGCTCGGAAAAACGGACAAATACGATCTGATGATCTGGCCGTATCACGCCATGCTGGGCGGCATCGGTCACGCGCTCGTCCCGGCCGTGGAGGAGGCCGTTTTCTTCCACGGCATGGCGCGCCATTCCCAGCCCTGCTTCCGGCGCAAGGGCGACAACGTCCTGACGGAACATTATTCGGCCCTGAGTCCGGAAGTAACGGCCAAACCGGACGGCACACGCCTGGCGGAAATGGACCGTGACCTGGTGGATCACCTCCTCTCCTTCGACCGGCTCATCGTCGCCGGTCAGGCCAAGAGTCATTGCGTGGTCTGGACCATGGCAGACCTGGCCGAAGAAATCGAGAAACGGGATCCCGACCTGGCGAGACGGATCTATCTGCTGGAGGATTGCATGTCGCCGGTGGTCATTCCCGATGTGGCGGATTTCACCGCCCAGGCGGACGAGGCCTTCGCCCGTTTCGCCGAGCGGGGGATGCACCGGGTGAAGTCCGTCGACTCACCGGCCGGCTGGCCTGAATTTTTATCCGAAAGCTGAGGTGAACGTGCCCCAACCGACCAACTGCCTGGTGAATCCGCTGCTGACCGACCTGTACCAGCTGACCATGGCCTATGCCTACTGGTCCAACGGCCGTCAGGATGATGCCGCCGTTTTCGATCTCTTCTTCCGCAAACCCCCGTTTGACGGCGAGTTTACGGTTTTCGCCGGCCTGGAAGAGGTACTCCGGCTGCTGGAATCCTACCGTTTCACCCCGGACCAGATCGAATACCTGAAAACCGTTATGCCCCAATGCCGCGCGGAGTTCTTCGACTGGCTGGCGTCCCTGGACACTTCGGCCATCACGGTCCATGCCGTGCCCGAAGGCACCCTGGTCTTTCCCCGGATACCCCTGTTGCGGGTGGAAGGGCCCCTGGCCGCTACCCAGCTGCTGGAAACCACCCTTCTCACCCTGGTGAATTATGCCAGTCTGGTAGCCACCAACGCCGCCCGTTTCCGTCTGGCGGCGGGACCGGACAAATCCCTGCTCGAATTCGGGTTGCGGCGGGCCCAGGGTCCGGATGGCGGCGTATCCGCCTCCCTGTACACCTACCTGGGCGGTTTCGACGCCACCAGCAACGTCCTGGCGGGCAAGCTATACGGCATCCCGGTGCGGGGCACCCACGCCCACTCCTATGTCCAGACGTTCCAGAGCCTGTCGGAGCTTCCGCGCACGACCCTGGCGGATGCGGCCGGCCACGAGCGCGAATTCGTCACGCCGGTCCTGGATTACCGCCGGCGCCTCGGCTACCAGCACACCAACAGCGGCGAACTGGCATCGTTCATCGCCTATGCCCAGGCGTTCCCCGCCGGCTTTCTGGCCCTGGTGGACACGTACGATACCATCCAGTCGGGCATACCGAACTTTTTGTGTGTGGCCCTGGCCCTGCTGGACCTGGGGTACACGCCCGTCGGCATCCGCCTCGATTCAGGCGATCTGGCCCATCTGTCCAACGAGGCGCGACGGATGTTTACGGAGACGGCACGGGCCCTGGACTGTGATTTCAGCCGGGTCATGATCGTCGCCAGCAACGAGATCAACGAGGCGGTTCTGCTCTCCCTCAACAACCAGGGGCACGCCATCGATGCCTTCGGTATCGGGACCAATCTGGTGACCTGCCAGGCCCAGCCGGCCCTGGGTTGCGTGTACAAGCTGGTGGCGATTCAGGACGATCCCCGCATCAAGCTGTCCCAGGAAGTCGGCAAGATTACCCTCCCGGGTCCCAAGGACGTGTACCGGATAATCGGCAAGGACGGGTATGCCTTGCTGGATTTGCTGGTTCAGGCCGGCGAACCGGCGCCCCGGCCGGGCGAAAAAGTGCTGTGCCGTCATCCGTTCAACGAAACCAAGCGGGTGATCGTCACGCCGACGGAAGTTGTTTCGCTGTTGCAGTGCGTCTGGGACGGCCAAAGAACGATGGCGGCCAAAAGTCCGGCGCTGGTCCGGGAATATGTCAAGGACCAGCTGATTCGGACGCGCAAGGATCATCTGCGGGCGATAAACCCCACGCCTTACAAGGTTTCCGTCAGCCAGAAGCTGTACGAGTTTCTGCATGAATTGTGGCTGACGGAAGCACCGGTGAGCGAAATGGAATGACCTGGCTCCCCGGTGCCGGACTCGCCGGGTCCATCCCGAACCGGCATATTTCTGACCAACCCGCGCGGACAACTCTGCGTCGAAACGGGTGGCGAAGAACAGGTCGCCTGGCGGTGACCGAGCCCCTGTCAGATGTGCGAGTGAGTCCCCAGAGAGGAGAAACGTTATGAACTGGCTACCCCCGACCATGTATTCATATGAGACGTTCCGTGAGGAAGCCCGGGAATTGCTGGGCGGCATCGAAAACTGTTCCACTCTTGAGGAAGCGCGCCGGAAACTGTTCGACCGGGTTTCCGCCATCTATTACGATGTCATCGGCGGCGGACAACTGCTTTCCTCCAATCTGCGCATCCGGCTGCGCGACTGCGTCAACGCCTTCCAGGGCATGCTCCTGCACCATTCGGCCAAAATCGCCGGCTTCGACATGGCGCAGGCGCTGTGGGACATCGCCCGCCAGCGCCCCCGCCCTGACCTGCAGCCCGGCTTCTGGGCCGACATGATCTATCTCACCCGGGCCCTCAACAAAAGGGCGGCGGAAACCCCCGTGGAGGAGGATGACATTTTCGAGGAGCTGTCGGGCCGGGAGGCGGCCATCGCCCGTTCCAGCGAGCTGGACGAGCTGTGGCACCGGGTCATGACATTTACGGCCCGCTACACCACAGGTCTGACCGATGAGTCCCGGCAGCGCCGCAGCGCCCGCCGGAAGGCGATTCTGGAGTATTACGGCGCGACGCTGGATGACTGGCATGACTGGAAGTGGCAATGCGCGCACATCATCAAGGACGGCGCCACCCTGCAAAAAATCGTCCGGGTCAGCGAGGAGCAGGCCCGGGAGGTAGAGCTGGCCCGAAGCCACCGGCTGCCCTTCGGCATCACTCCCTATTACGCCTCACTGATGGATGACGACTACGAGTCCGGCCGGGATCGCTGCATCCGGGCCCAGGTGTTGCCCCCCCACATCTACGTGGAGCAAATGTCGCGCCACCGCCATAACCGCGACGAAACCTTCGACTTTATGAGAGAGAAGGATACGTCGCCCGTTGAACTCATCACCCGCCGCTACCCGGCCATCGTCATCCTCAAGCCGTTCAACACCTGTCCCCAGATCTGCGTGTATTGCCAGCGCAACTGGGAAATCGAGGAGGCCATGGCCTGCGACGCCGAGTCCTCGCCGTCGGACATCCGCCGCGCCATCCAGTGGATCGCCGAGCGGCCCACTGTCCGGGAAGTGCTGATTACCGGCGGCGACCCCCTGGCCCTCAACGACCGGAAACTGAAACAGATCCTGGATCAGGTGTCGGCCATAGAGCATGTAGACCTCATCCGCATCGGTTCCCGGACCCTGGTGACCATGCCCATGCGGATTACGGAAAAACTGGGCCGTCTCCTGGGCAGCTATCGTGAACTGGGCAAACGCGACATTTGTGTGGTCACCCATTTCGAACACCCCTACGAAATCACGCCCGATGTGGTACTGGCCGCCAACCGGTTGAAAAAGAACGGGATCAGCATTTACAATCAGCAAGTGTTCACCTTCTACGTCTCCCGCCGGTTTGAAACGGTGGCCCTGCGCATGTTGCTGCGGCGGATCGGCATCGATCCGTACTACACATTCGTGCCCAAAGGCAAGGACGAGACCAGCGATTACCTGGTGCCGCTGGCCCGTGTTCTTCAGGAGCGGAAGGAGGAGGCCCGCCTGCTGCCCGGTATCCGCCGAACGGACGAGCCGGTGTACAACGTTCCCCGCCTGGGCAAGAACCATATCCGGGCCCGCCAGAGCCGGGACCTGCTGGCCATCAAACCGGACGGCTCCCGGGTGTACGAATACCATCCCTGGGAAAAATACATCGTCGAGCGGGATCCCTACGTGGCGGAATCCGTCCCCATCCTGGACTACTTGCTGCGCCTGGAAAAGATCGGTGAAAATCCCGATGATTATATGAGTATCTGGTATTATTTCTGATACAATAGAGGACGTCGACCAGCCCTGCCCCGGCCGGCGGACCGGCACCGGTGAGTGCGCCGCCGGCGACAGGACGAAGGCTGGGGTCATCCAAGCAAGAGGTCGGCGGTGAGCGTTCTAAACTGGTATTATCCACAAACACCCGAAGAAGCGGCCATTCTCGTACAGCGCGACGGCATGATTCCCTGCGGCGGCGGCACCATGTTGTTGCGGTCGGCCTTGACCCGGGTCCGCGGCTTCATCGACCTGCGCCATCTGCACCTGGGCTTCTTCAATGCCAGCAGCCAGTATACCACCCTGGGCGCGGCGTTGACCTACAGCGAAACGGTGGAAAAAATGGCCTCCGTACAGCCGGATGCCATCATCGGCAAGGCGCTCGCCCATGCCGCTTCCACCCCCTTGCGCAACGTAATCACCCTGGGGGGCAGTCTGGCCGCCGCACCGCCCTGGTCCGACCTGGTGGGGCCGCTGGTGGCCCTGGAAGCCGAAGTGGAGCTCATCGGCCAGAACAGCGGTTTGTTCAGCGTGACCGACTACCTCGCCCGCAGCGATCTGCGGGAGAAATCGCTCATCGTCAGCATCCGGCTTGCCAACGCCCAGTGGGAGTCCTACTACTACCGTGCCCTGCGCACCAGCTTCGACCTGCCCGCTTTCACCATCACCATCCTGGCCGAGAAGACCATCCACGCCCAGCTTCACAACATCCGCATCGTCCTGGTGGGCACCCGGGACAAGGTTCAGCGGCTGCAGGCGCTGGAGCGGCGACTGGTGGCCGATCCGCCGGACTTGCGTCAGTTACCGGACTGTATGCCGGATATGCGGCCTCTTTTTAGCGGCAAGCAGCTCGGCTCGGCGGAGTTCATGGCCCGCCTAGCCGGCATCGAGCTCCAGCGTGGCCTGGAAAAGATTCTTCGCGAGGTATGAACAACCATGGAGGGCACGTTCCGCATCAACGGCCGTCATGTGCTGCTGGCCTTTTCGGGCCGGGCGACCCTGCTGCAGGTGTTGCGTGACAACGGCTATCATGAGGTCAAAGAAGGTTGTGCCGAAGGGCAGTGCGGTTCATGCCTGGTTCTCCTGGACGGACGGCTGGTAAACTCCTGCCAGGTGTTCGCCGCCGCCGCCGTGAACCGGGAGATCATCACCGTCCAGGGGTTGGGCACTGTTCACACCCCGCATCCCATTCAGGAAGCCCTGGTGGAAGCCGGAGCCGTCCAGTGCGGGTTTTGCACCCCCGGCATGGTGATGGCCGCCTATTATCTGCTGCGCCACAATCCCGACCCGTCGGAGAAGGAAATCCGCCGGGCCCTCGACGGCAATCTGTGCCGCTGTACCGGCTATACCAAGATCATCGAGGGGATCCGGCTCGCCGCCCGGCGGATGAGGCAAGCATGAGCGAATACCAGAGTGTCGGCAAGGCGGAGAAAAAAATCGACGGGCTGTCCCTGGCCACCGGCACGGCCCGGTTCACGGCCGACTTCACCGCCCAGCAGACGCTGCATCTGGCGCTCTGCTATTCTCCGCACCCCCATGCCCTGATCCGGGCGGTGGACCTGACTCCCCTGGAAGAACTGGACGGCGTGGTGGATGTGTTTTACCACGCCAACGTCCCGCGCATCCTGCATACCACCGCCGGCCAGGGCTTTCCCGAACCCTCCCCGTACGACGCGGTGCTGTTCGATCAGAAGGTCCGTTTCGTGGGCGACCGGGTGGCCATGGTGGCCGCCCGAACACCGGAAATCGCCCGGGAAGCGGCCCGGCGGATCCACGTGGATTACGAAATACTGGAACCGGTGTTCGATCCGGCGGCCGCGCTGGACGGCGGCCCGGCCGTGCCGGCCGAGGATGCCCACGCCGTGATCCCGGCCGTGTACCGTCCCGAAGAGAATCTGGCGGCCCAGGTGGAGATCGCCGTGGGACAGCCGGATGAGGAACTGGACCGGGCGGATTTTACCGTTCAACACGACTACGAGACCCAGTACGCCGCCCATTGCGCCCTCGAGCCCCATGCCGTCCTGGCCACCTTCGACGAAAACGGGCGCCTGGTCATCATTACCAGCACCCAGGTCCCCTTTCATGCCCGGCGGATCGTCAGCCGGCTGCTGCAGCTGCCTCCCGGAATGGTGCGGATCGTGAAACCCCGGATCGGCGGCGGTTTCGGCGGCAAACAGGAAGTCTTCCTGGAACCGCTGGCCGGTCTGGCCGCTCTCAAGCATCGCCGGCCGGCCCGCCTGGTGCTGAGCCGCCGCGAGGTCTTCCGGTCATCACGCACCCGGCATCCCATGCAGATCCGACTGACCACCGGCGTCGGCCCCGATGGGCGCATCACCGCGCTGACCATGGACGCCCTGATGAACACCGGCGCCTACGGCAGTCATGCCCTGACGGTGTTGTCCAACGCCGGCTCCAAGGTGCTGCCGCTGCTGAACAAGGTGGAGCATCTCCGCTTTTTCGGCCGTTCGGCCTACACCAATCTGCCGGTGGGCGGCGCCTATCGTGGCTATGGCGCCACCCAGGGATATTTCGCGCTGGGACAACAGGTGGACATCATCACCCGCCGCACCGGTCAGGATATCCTGGAATTCTACAAGAAATGGCACATCCGGTCCGGAGAAACCTCCCCCGTTTTCGAAGCCCTGGGCGAGGGCAAGGCCGGGGTCGGCCAGGTCATCCGCTCCTGCGGACTGAGCGAGTGCATCGACCGCGGCGCCGCCGCCCTGGACTGGTACGCCAAGCGTGACCGGCGTCTGCCGGCCGGCAAGGATCGCGTCAAGGGCGTGGGGATGGCCGTGGCCATGCAGGGTTCGGGCATTCCCCGCGTAGACCTGGCCAGCGCCGCCATGAAACTGAATGAGGACGGGTCCTTCAACCTGCACATCGGCGCCACCGATCTGGGCACCGGTTCGGACACCATCCTGGCCCAGATCGCCGCCGAGGTGCTGCAGGTGGACCTGGAGCGGATCGTCGTCCTCTCCTCGGACACGGACCTGACCCCCTTCGACACGGGCGCCTACGCCTCCTCCACCACCTACGTATCGGGCAATGCCGTCCGGTTGTGCGCGGAAAAACTACGCGACGGGATCCTCACGGTGGCCGGCGCCATGCTCCGGCAGGATCCGGCCGGACTGCAGCTGCGCCGGAATGGAGTCCGCGATGCGGACGGGACGCGTCAGCTCAAGATGGCGGAAATCGCCGCCTACTCCCTGTACCGGCAGGACCAGGTCCAGCTGCAGGCGCAGGCCTCGTATGTGGGTGACGAGTCGCCGCCCCCCTTTATCGCCCAGTTCGCCGAGGTGGACGTGGATGTGCGCACCGGCCGGGTGTTGGTGACCCGCTTCGTCTCGGCCGTGGATTGCGGCCAGCCCATTCATCCGCGGCTGGCCGAGGGACAGGTGGAAGGCGCCGTCGTCAACGGCATCAGTTACGCCCTGTGCGAAGAAATGCTCTTCGATCAGCGTGGCCGCACCACCAATGCCAGTTTCTGGGATTACAAGATCTACACGGCGGCCGACGTGCCGGAGCTGGTGACCATCCTGGTGAAATCCCATGAGGAGACGGGCCCGTTCGGGGCTAAATCCGTGGGCGAGATCGCCATCAACGGCCCTCTTCCGGCCATCGCCAACGCCATCTTCGACGCCGTGGGCGTGCGCCTGTTCCGGGCACCGTTCACCCAGGAGCGGGTTTTCCGGGCGCTGGAGGAAAAGCGGCAGGCCGAGGCGGCGGGCGGATCATGACACACCATCCGGTGGGCCCCGCTTCCGGGGCAAGGCTCAACACATGATCATCAGAAACGGTTTGTTATCCCTGCCCCTGTGTTCCGCGCCCGTTCCGGCCGACCTGTGGATCGAGGACGGACGGATCGCCGCCGTCGGGCAGGTGCCGGCGGACGACCCGGATATCCTCGACGCGGGCGGATTGCTGGTGCTGCCCGGCGCCGTGGATGCCCATGTCCACTTCAACGAGCCTGGCTACACCGAGCGCGAGGACTTTACTCACGGCAGCCGGGCGGCCGTGGCCGGCGGCGTGACCACGGTCATCGACATGCCCTGCACGTCCGTGCCGCCTGTCACCTCCCGCGCTCATCTGGCGGCCAAGCTGGCCGTCATCGAGGAGCGATCCGTCTGTGATTTCGCCCTGTTCGGCGGGGTTTCGGCCCAATCCTTCGACGACGTTTTCCCCTACGAACTGGCCGCCCTGGCGCCGCAGGTGGCCGGATTCAAGGTCTACGCCCTGTCCGGCATGGCGACGTTCAGCCGGCTGGATGCCTACCGCCTGCGGCAGTTGCTGGCCCTGAGCCGCACCCTGGGCCGGCCGGTGCTGCTGCACGCCGAGGACGCCGATTTTGTCGATGCGGCCACGGCGGCATGCATGGCCGCTGGCGATTCGCCGCGCCGCTACTACCTGTCCCGACCGGAAACCGCCGAAATGCTGGCCGTGGGCGCCGCCGTGGAGCTGGCCCGGGAAACGGGCGGAGACCTGCACATCGTCCATATCGCCTCCGGCGACGCGGTGGATCGGCTGGCCGGCACCCTGGTCACCGGGGAGACGTGTCCCCATTACCTGGCCTTCACCACCGCCGATTTCGAGGCGCGGGGCGCCGTGCTCAAGGTCGCGCCCTCCGTCAAACCGGCCGGCAACAGCAACATGTTGTGGCGGGCGCTGGCCGACGGCCGTCTGCAATTTGTGACCTCGGATCATGCGCCCTGCCCCGACGACGGCAAGGGCACCGGGTCCATCTGGTCCGACTATTCCGGAATTGCCGGCACCCAGACCCTCCTCCCCTATCTTTTTTCCGAAGGCTATTGCCGGCAGCGGATTTCGTGGTCCCGGCTGGCGGAGATTACCGCCGCCGCACCCGCCTGCCGCTATGGGCTGGACCACATCAAGGGCGCCATCGTCCCGGGCAGGGACGCCGACCTGGTCTTCATCGATCCCCGGGCCGACTGGTGCCCCGGTCCGGAGGACATGCTGTCCAAAGGGCGGAACAATCCATTCCTGGGCCAGACCTGGCAGGGCCGGATCCGGCGCACCATGATCCGCGGCCGGACGGTCTACACCGACACGGAGGGTGTCACGGCCACACCGGGTACCGGCCGGTTCCTCATGCCCCGTCCCGCCCCGCGCCGGAAGGAGGCCCCATGAACCGACCGGCACGCGAATGGATCCTCGGCCACGGCGTGGTGGCCGACGGGGCCGGCACCTTCCTGCCGGACGGCGCACTGCATATCCGCGACGGGCAGATCGCCGCCCTGGCCCCGACGGCTCAGCTGCGGCGGGATGACCGGCCGTTCATCGACGTCGGCGGCCGACTCGTCATGCCCGGGTTTCTCAACGCTCATCAGCACCTTTACTCCTCGCTGGCCGTGGGCATGTCGCCCAAGGGCCCCACACCGGATTTCTGCCACATTCTGGAGAACATGTGGTGGCCCCTCGACGCCGCCCTGGACCGGGAGTCCGTTTACCTGTCCGCCCTGGTGGGCCTGGCGGATGCCGCCCGTCACGGCGTCACCATGCTGTTCGATCACCATGCCTCCATGGGCTTCGTCCGCGGCAGCCTCGACCTGCTGCACCGCGCTTTCCGGGAAACGGGCCTCAAGGGCACCCTCTGCTTCGAAACATCGGAGCGGGCCGGTCCTGACGCCCTGGCAGAGCAGATGGAGGAAAACCTGGCCTTTGCCGCCCAGGCGGCGGAATCGTCATCCGTCAAAGGTCTGTTCGGCCTGCACGCCAACCTTACCCTCGGCAACGACACCCTGCGGCGCATCGCCGAACGGAAACCGGCGGATCTGCCCATTCACGCCCATTGCGGCGAAGACGCCGCCGACCTGGAGCACTGCCGGCGGGCTGGCTTCGCCGGACCGGTGGATCGACTGGCCGCCTTCGGCCTGCTGTCTCCCCGCTCACTGCTGGTGCATGCCATTCACCTCAGCCAACGGGACCGCGAGCTTCTGGCCGAAATCCGGCCGGTGATCGTCACCAATCCCGAATCCAACGCCAACAACCGCGTCGGCCGGATGGACCGCCGGCGCGTGCCGGCGTACGTCCTGGGCACCGACGGCATGAGCGGCGACATGCTGGCCACGCTGCGGGCCCATTTTCTGCTCGGCCGCGACCAGGAGGAAACCTGGACCGGCCTCCAGGCCAATGTTTTCGGCGAGCGGTACCGGGTCCAGGAGCGGCTGTTTCCCGATACGGGCCGCTTCCGCCCCGGTGTCCGGGCTGACGTGGCCGTCCCCGACTACCTTCCGGCTACGCCCGTCAGCCCCGACAACCTGCTGGCACATCTGATTTTCGGCGTTCGGGGCGGCCCCATGTTCCTGACCCTGGCCGACGGGAACATCCTGTTTCGGGACGGCCGGGTAACCTTCCTGGACGAGGCGGCCCTGCGGCGGGAAGCCCGTGTTGTCGCCGGCCGCCTCCGCGAGAGGTTTTATGGCTGATATCCGCGTCTCCATCAACGGCATCTCCTTCTCCAACCCGGTGCTGACCGCCGCCGGGCCCCAGGTCCGCACCCGGGAGCAGTTGCAGGCCGCCGTGGCGGGCGGTGCCGGCGGCATCGTCACCAAAACGGTTTCGGTCCGGCCGGCGGCCGATCCACGCCCCACCATCCGCCGGACATCGGGCAACGGTCTCATGAATTGCGAAACCTGGGCCGAGTACCCGCCGGAGGAACTCCTGGCGGAATGCCGGACGGTCCGGGACGCCGGGGTACCGCTGGTCGTCTCCATCGGTTACAGCGCCGCCGACATGGCCGCGCTGGGCCCCTGGGTGGAGAAAGAACTGTCACCGGCTGCCATCGAGTTTTCCACCCACTACACCGGCCGGGAAACGGCCCCCCTCGTCGCCGTGGCCCAAGCGCTGCGGTCGAGTGTACGCGTGCCGGTCTGGATGAAGATCTCGCCCGGCTTCCCGGAGATCGAGGCCCTGGCCGAGGCGGTGCAACCGTACGTGGACGCCTTTGTGGCCGTCAATTCATACGGGCCGGTACTGGATCTGGATATCGAGACGGGCGGCCCGCTGCTCGGTTCCACCGGCGGTCAGGGCTGGCTGTCGGGACCGCCGCTGCAGCCCATCGCCCTGCAGATCGTCCACCGCCTGGCCACCATCCAGCCCAAGCCGGTCATCGGGGTGGGCGGCGTCGGCCAGGGCACGGACGTCGTGAAATTCCTCATGGCCGGCGCCGCCGCCGTGCAGGTCTGCTCGGCGGCCGTTCGCGAAGGCCACGCCGTCTACGGCAAGATCGCGACGGAATGCCGCAACTGGCTGGATGAACACGGGTACGCCGCACTGGCCGACATCCGCGGACTGTATGCCCGGCGGCTGGCCGAGCGCAAGCCCCTGGACCATGCGGCCCGCATGACGGTAAACGACCTGTGCTGCACCGGCTGCAAGGCCTGCCTGAACCGCTGCGCGCAGGGGGCCATCACCATGCCCGTCACCGTGGCGGTGATCGATGCCGGGCGCTGCATCGGCTGCGGCTTTTGCCAGGATTTTTGTCGCTACCATGCGCTCGTGTTAGAGGCGGTCCGGCACCCGGCCGGGTGAGCCCGCCGCCCATCCAGTTTTATCGGGAAAGGACAATCGACCATTATGAGACACGCAATCAGGGAAAAGGCCTGCACATACGCCGATTTTACCGCACAAACCCTGTCCGGCCTGGTCGGCATCCCGTCGTTCAGCGGCGAGGAGGAGGCCGTCTGCGACCACATCCGGAAGGTCCTGACCGGGCTGGGCCTGCCCGAAGTCCGGCGGGATGCTTTCGGCAACATCATCGCCCGTGTCGGCCACGGCGCGCGTGTGCTGGCCTTCGACGCCCATGTGGATACGGTCAAAACGGGCGATCGCAACCAATGGAGCCGCGATCCGTTTTCCGGCGAGACGGCCGGCGGGCGGTTGCACGGCCGGGGCGCCGCCGATCAGAAGGGGGGCGCGGCGGCCATGATCACCGCGGCCCGGATCCTCCACGAGCTTTCGTACACCGGTGACTTCAGCGTGTATTTCATCTTCACCGTGCTGGAGGAGGACTGCGAGGGCCTCTGCTGGACACACCTGCTGACCGAAGAGCGGCTGCGGCCCGATTTCGTCGTGTTCACCGAGCCCACCTCGCTGCAGGTGACCCGCGGCCAGCGCGGCCGTATGGAGATGGACGTCACCTTCCGCGGCGTCTCGGCCCATGGATCGGCACCGGAACGGGGCGACAGCGCCGTCAGCAAGGCCGCCCGGGCCGTGTTGGCCCTGGAGGATCTGCACCGGCGCCTGCCCGCCCATCCCTTCCTGGGCAAGGGCAGCCTGGTGGTGACGGAGTTCTCCTCGTCGGCCCCCTCCCTGTGCGCCGTCCCCGACGGGGCCCGGCTGCACATCGATCGTCGCCTGACCTGGGGCGAAACCCGGGACTCCGCCCTGGCCGAGATCGCCGCCTGCGTCGGTGGGGCCGGCCCGGTGACGGTCCCGGTCACCGAATGGCGGACCTACACCGGCCTCCAGCGCCGGCAGGAGCAGTACTTCCCCGCCTGGATGATCGAGGCCGATCACCCCCTGGTCGCGGCGGCCGTCGAAACCGCCCGGGACGTGACGGGCGCCGAACCGGCCGTGGACAAGTGGGTGTTCTCCACCAACGGCGTGGTCACCTGCGGCACCCACGGCATCCCGGCCATCGGCTATGGACCCGGCCATGAAGTTCAGGCCCACGCACCCGACGAATGGACCCCCCTGGACCACCTGGTGCCGGCGGCGGCATTTTACGCCTCGTTGCCTCTCAATCTTTAGACCGAAAGGAATGCGCCCATGACCAGCCTGTACGGACGACATCTCATCACCTTCGACCAGTGGAGCCGCACCGAGATCGACACGGTGCTGGATATGGCCGACGAACTGAAACGGCGGCGGGCCGCCGGTGAAGTGCTGGACTGGCTCAAGAACCGGACGTTGTTCATGATCTTCTTCGAGCAATCCACCCGCACCCGCAACTCCATGGAGGCGGCCATGACCCAGCTGGGCGGTCATGCCCACGACCTCACCGCCGAAAAAATGCAGATCTCCCACGGAGAAACACCCCGTGACACGGCCAAGGTCCTGTCGCGGATGGGCGAAGCCATTGCCATCCGCAACTGCTTCTACGGCATCGGCAACCGCTATCTCCATGAGATCGCCCTGCACGCCGACATCCCCCTCATCAGCATGCAGGATGACGTGTACCATCCCCTGCAGGCCATCGCCGATCTCATGACCATTCGCGAGCATTGCGGTCCGGATGTGCGGGGGGTGAAGGTGGCCATCAGCTGGGCCTACGCCGCGTCCCACGCCAAACCCCTGTCCGTTCCCCAGTCGCAGATCCTGCTCTTCCCCCGCTACGGGATGGACGTGACCGTGGCCCATCCGCCGGAATTCCCCTTGCAGCCGGATATCGTCGCCCGGGCGCAGCAGCACGCCGCCGGGAACGGCGGCCGGCTGACCTTCACCGAGACCATGGAAGATGCCCTGCGCGATGCCGACATCGTCATCCCCAAAAACTGGGGCGGCTTCGCCCATATGCCCGACTTCACCGACGACGAGCCCCACCGGCAGTTGATGAAGAAGAACCTGGAACGCCACCGCGACTGGATCTGTGACGAACGGCGGTTCGCCCTGGCCCGCCCCGACGCCCGGGTTATGCACGCTTTGCCGGCCGACCGGGGTCGGGAAGTGACGGACGCCGTGCTGGACAGTCCCAATTCCATCATTTACGACGAAGCCGAGAACCGCCTGCACACCTCCAAGAGCCTGCTCACGCTGCTCCTGGGGCGTCATTAGGCTTATTTATCGGATCTGACCACCGCCGCCGGCATCTCATAGGGTGCCCAACGGACCATCGGCCGGCGGGCATCAGGCACAGAGCGGACAATCGTCGGGCGGAAGGAAGATCACATGAGCGGGCTGGACTGGCTCAGCATCGCCGGCGGGCTGATCATGCTGCTGGGCGGCGCCGAATTGCTGGTGCGCGGCGCCTCGCGCATCGCCGCCGCCCTGGGGATCCCCCCTGTCATCATCGGCCTGACCGTTGTCGCCTTCGGCACCAGCGCCCCGGAACTGGCCGTCAGCCTGAGCGGGGCCCTGCACGGCGACGGCGGCAATGATATCTCCCTGGGCAACGTCGTCGGCAGCAACATCGTCAACATCCTGCTGATTCTCGGCCTGTCGGCCGCCATCACCCCCCTGGCGGTGACGCGGCGGCTGGTCCGCACCGACGTGCCCATCATGATCGGCCTGTCGGCACTCGTCTGGATTCTGGGCCTCAATCAACGCCTGGGTAACCTGGAGGGCTGGCTACTGGTAACCCTGCTGGCCGCCTATCTCGCTTCCTGTTTTCTGCGCGAACGGCGTGAACAGCCGGTGGCCGACGGCGCGGCCGTTCCGCCGCCGCGGCAGGGGATGCCGCTGAGTGTCGGGCTCACCTTGGCCGGCCTGGGCCTGCTGATCGTCGGCGCGGATCTGCTGGTCAACGGCGCCACCAGTCTCGCCCGTGTCCTGGGCATCAGCGAACTGATCATCGGGCTGACCGTCGTGGCCGGCGGCACGTCCCTGCCCGAACTGGCCACTTCGCTCCTGGCGGCCATCCGCGGCGAGCGCGACATCGCCGTGGGCAACATCATCGGCAGCAATATCTTCAACATGCTGGCCGTACTCGGCCTGGCCGCCGTCGTCGCCCCCGGCGGCCTGGCCATTTCCCCGGCCGCCCTGGGCGTGGATCTGCCGGTGATGATTGCCGCCGCCCTGGCCTGTCTGCCCATCTTCTTCTCGGATTATCGGATCTCCCGTCCCGAAGGCATTCTGTTCCTGTTCTACTATCTCCTGTATTCCCTCTATCTGTTTCTGGCTTCCACCCATCATGACGCCCTGCCCGTCTTCAACACCGTCCTGTGGTCCGTCATCGTGCCCCTCACCCTGGTGGCCCTGATCACTTCCCTGCTCCGTTCCCTCCGGTCCAAGCGTGGGGCGGGACATCCCGCGTGAAGATACATGGCCGGTACAACGTTGCGGTCCACATGATCCTGCGGTACCATCGGTCCATCTGAACCGTCTCATCGCATCGACAAACTTGTGAACAGGGGGCCTCCTGAGGGATCCATCTGGGACACAGATTTCGCTGTAGAGGCTGAGGACAGGCCGGATGAAAATTCCCAGCCGCACCTACCCTGCCGCTCGATGCCTCTTCCCCGTCGGCGAATGATCAGGAGGCCGGTGCACGGATGGCCAACAACCTTCAGGCCCCGACGAACGTACTCGCCCGGCGAAGCTGCCGCTTTCCACCATCCGGCATAAATCTGTCAGCGCCACATGATGGTCGACCAAATATCCGGGAAGATGAATGCCAGCCATCTCTTTTTCCAAAATGGTCACCTGGAAAGGGATTGGCCGGCGACGGGTGTACTTGATAGAGGGATATGGGATATCTGATTGGCAGGAGATTAACAGTGGTCGCAGCTACATTTCGTACTTGCCCATGTCCTCGGGTGTCAGGTTCTCCAGCCATTTCTTGAGCTCTTCCTCGGACCATTCCCGCTGATCGGTGATGGAGTACAGGCGGGATTTCTGAATGACTTCGTCCACCACGAAGATGCTGGCCCCGGTGCGCAAGGCCACGGCCAGTGCATCGCTGGGTCGCGAATCCACCACGATGGTCCGGTTGCCGCTGCGGAGATAGATCTCTGCGTAATAGGTGTTTTCGCGCAGGTCGCAGACGACGATCTTGACCACCTCCGTCGCCAGCGCGGAGAGCAGGGAGCGGATCAGATCGTGGGTCATGGGCCGCGGTGTCTCGATGTGCTCCATCTCCAGGGCGATGGCATTGGCCTCGAAAATACCGACCCAGATGGGCAACACCACCGTCTCTTCCTTGTCCTGGAGAATGACAATGGGCGAGTTGTTGACGGGATCGAGGATCAACCCTTTGATGATGAATTCCTTGAGCTCGGCCATAGTGTATTACCCTCGGTAGTATGATGATAGCACAGATGGTTCTGTTTCAACAAATGAAAGGCCGGCTCCCGGCGTGCTGGCACGGGCCGGGAAAAGGGCCGCCGGTCATCACGATGAAGGAGGGATCATCTCCGCCTGCAGGGTATGGGAACTGGCGCCGGTGATGCACACGTCGACGAACTGCCCCATCAGGGCAGCGTCCCCCTGGAAATGGACGATCTTGTTGCTGTCGGTCCGCGAAGCGAGCTGGCCGGGCTCGCGGCCGTGACCGTCCACCAGCACCGTATGTTGCCGGCCGATCTCGCGCCGGTTGCTGGCCAGCTGGATCCGCTCCTGCAGCGCCTGCAGGGTCATGAGCCGCTCCCGTTTTTCCTCCGGGGGAACGGTGTCCGCCAGCGCGGCCGCCGCCGTATTGGGCCGGGGCGAATAGATGAAGGAGAAGATGGAGTCGTACCGGACATATTCCAGCAGCGACAGAGTCGCCTGGAAATCCGCTGTCGTTTCGCCCGGAAAGCCGACAATAAAATCCGAAGACAGGCTGAAGTCCTCTGTCGCGGCACGGATCATGTCCACCCTGGCCAGGTACCCGTCACGGGAGTAGCGGCGGTTCATGGCCTTTAGCACGGCGCTGGAGCCGGACTGGGCCGGCAGGTGAAGCTGCCGGCAGATGGCCGGGCGGGCGAGCATGACGTCGAGGATGTCCCGCTGGAAATCCTTGGGATGGGACGTGGTAAAGCGCAGCCGGCGCAGGTTCGGCACGGCGGCGATTTCATCCAGCAGCCGGGCGAAGGAGAGCCCGCGGGATGACGGATCGCGATAGGAATTGACATTTTGCCCCAGCAGCATGATCTCGATCACACCCCGGGCGGTCAGGTCACGGATTTCCTGCAGAATTACCGCCGCCGGCCGGCTCCGCTCGCGCCCGCGCACATGGGGCACGACGCAATAGGCGCAGTAATTGTCGCAGCCCTCCATGATGGTGACAAACGCGCGGAACGGCGTTTCACGCAGAACGGTATCCACTTCCACCGGCACCGGCGCCTCGTCCATCTCCACATCGACCACGGTCGGCGTCTCACCGTCGAGCAGCCGTTCCAGATGGTGCGGGATCAGGTGCCAGCGCCGGGTGCCCACCACCAGATTCAGGCCCTTTGTCTGACGGATCATCTCCTCCCCTTCCTGCTGGGCCACACACCCCATGACACCGAGGAGCAGTTCGGGCCGCTGCCGCTTGAGTCCCCGCATCTGGCCCAGGTGGGCGTAGACGCGACGGGCCGCCTTTTCGCGGACACTGCAGGTGTTGAACAACACCAGATCGGCCTTCGCCGGCGACTCCACGGGGGTCCAGCCGGCATTGACCAGCAGGCCGGCCACCTTCTCGGAGTCCAGCACGTTCATCTGGCAACCGAACGTCCGAATATAAAATGTTTTACCGCTCATTCCACTCTCTCAGTGTCCGTTCGGCCGGGCCCGGCGGCCCCGCCGGTTTCGGGAAATCGGGGATAAAGCCCCCGTTTCTGGATTCATTGGATGCCCCGAAAGGCGTCTGGCTGCCGGATTCTCGACAACCGGCGGGCGGGTGAAATCGTCCGGCCATCAGTGCATGCCGCAACCCGGCCGAATGCCCGGGCAGACGGCATGCGGCCGCCCCAATTCATAGGGATAGCCGCGCGGTTCCTCGTCCTCGCCCCGACGGCGCAGCGGCCCGGTCACGGTAACGACCTGGCCGATATGGATGTCCCATTCGGAGAGGGTGACCGGTTCGACGATGACGGCCGTGTCATCGTCCAGGCGCACCATCGCCCGGCCGAAATATTCGTCGGGGACCTTCTCCACCGAGACCAGCCGACCGGCGACGGAGACCCAACGGGGAGCCGCCGCCAGTTGGTCCCCCCGTTGCACCAGCGGTGGTGCGGGAATGGTGAGGGGCGGCTCCGGCCAGGGTGTCTCACCGGGGGCGAGGTCCATGGTCATCACCTGAAAATGATCGGCGCTGATGTGCTGGGTGTCGACGCCGGGCTGATAGGGCCGGCCCCGGACGCGCACGCGCTTGTGGATGAACCCGAAACGTTTTGGGTCGGGACGATACGACAACACAAACCGCCGCCCGTCTTCCAGCACCAGCCAGGTGCCCTGAAACCGCTTGCCGCCCGGCAGGGCGTCCACTTCGTATCGTCCCTCCAGCACGCACTCCTCGCCGTAGGTGGTTTCCGTGCGCGGGCCGGACTCGTCAGCGGAAATGGACTCCGGTGTGTTCAAGGGTACCTCCCCGGCGGACGCGGGCCGCTGGGCACAGGCCCAGGCCAGGACCAGCAGCGCTCCCAGTGTCAGGCCCGTCATTCCGCGTATATTCATGGGCAATGCCTCCCTGGCAGGCAGCTCATCCTTCGGACGGCATACCCGCCGTGATCAGCTGGCGGGCATGTTCACGGGAGAGATCGGTGACGGAAATGCCGCCCAGCATGCGGGCCACTTCCTCCACCCGGCCATCCTTGTCCAGCCGGTGGATGCCGGCCATGGTCTTGCGCCCGACCACCTTCTTGTCCACCAGAAAATGATGCTCGCCCAGGGCGGCGATCTGGGGGACGTGGGTGATGCAGAACGTCTGGTTCCGGCGCGACACTGAGAGCAGTTTGCGGCCGACGATCTCGGCCATGCCGCCGCCGATGCCGGCGTCCACTTCATCGAAGATCAGGCTGAGGTCCGGTTCGGCATGGAGGATCAGCTTCAGGGCCAGGGTGATGCGCGAAAGCTCGCCGCCCGATGCCACCTTGTGCAGGGGCCGCAGATCTTCACCAACGTTGGGACTCACCAGGAATTCCACGTCGTCCGGTCCGGCGGCGGGGAAATGGTCGGGGCGCTCCGCGGCCGCCACCCGCACGTTGAAGCGCGTCCGGGCCATGCCCAGTTCCTGCAGGTGCTCCGCCATCTCCTTCTCGATGCGCCGGGCGGCCCGGTTGCGCACCACCGACAGGCGACCGGCGCTATGCCGGTAGGCGTCGCGGAGTCGATCCATTTCGCCCGTCAGCGCCTCTTTCCGCTCGTCGGCCGACTCGATGCCGGCCCGTTCGGCACAGATCCGGTTGTAAAAATCGAGAATCTCGACGATGGAACCGCCGTACTTTCGCTTCAGCCGATCCAGCAGGGCAAGCCGTGCCTCGACGTCGTCGAGGCGTGCCTCGTTGTACTCGATGTGCTGGGCATAATCGCGGTGGGCATAGGCCGCATCCTCCAGCTGATAGAAGGCGCCCTGCACTCCGGTCAGTACTGTCTCCAAGGACGGATCGATCCGGACACCGTCCTCCAGGTCCTGCAAAATCCGGTTCAACTCGTTGATGACGGAATCCTCGGCTTCGTACAGCCGCTCATAGCCGCGCGTGCCGATCTGCAGCAGGCGCTCGGCATTGGCCAGGATGTTGCGTTCGTCGGTCAGATGGGCTTCCTCCTCGGGCTGGAGCGACGCCGCCTCGATCTCCAGGATCTGGAAATTCAGCAGGTCCAGCCGTTGCAGGCGGTCGTGCTCGTTGCGGTTCAATTCATCCAGGTCGCGCCGGGCCTGCTCGATCCGCCGGGCCAGCTGCGTCACCTGCTCCAGGAGGTCCGTTTCGCCGTGAAAACGGTCCAGCAACTCCCGATGATAGCGGGGCTGAAGGAGGATGCGGCTGTCGTGCTGGCCGTGGATCTCCACCAGGTATTGCCCCAGTTCCCGCAGAAAGCCGACGGGCACCAACACGCCGTTCACAAAAGACTTGTTCGGCGCAGCGGTAGCGATGCCACGCCGGATCAGCAGGGTCCCCTCGGACGACGGCTCATGCTCGATCCCCTGCTCCGCCAGCAGTTCCCAGACCGGGCTGGACGGCGGCGCCTCGAAGAGCCCCTCTACCAGGGCCTGCTGCTCGCCGCTGCGGATAAGTTCCGCCGAGGCCTTGGCCCCCAGGAGCAGCTCCAGGGAGTCGATAATGATGGATTTGCCCGAACCGGTCTCTCCGGTGATAACGGTCAGACCATCGCCGAACTCCACGTCCAGTTCATTGATGACGGCGATATTGCGAATATGCAGATAGCGCAGCAAGGTTTTTCCGTCCTTTCCCCTCCGCCCGGCATCATGGAAGGCATGATCCGGTGCGGGTCCGGCACCCAATATACCGGTGTGCGTCGCCCGACGGCCGGATATACCGAACGGCGGAAACGGCGGCGACCGGCCGGTGAACCGCCGGCCGCGACCCGGCGTGTAAATGACGCCATTATAGCAAAAGAATAAATTGACTTGAAGATGATTCTATGTTAATGATAAATACCAATGTTTAAAGGAGATACGCCCTGATGATCTTCATGGTGCTGCCAACGGCCGGGGGAAGCTTCGAGTCGGGCCTGCTGGATCTCATCTGGAACTCCGGCCCGGTCGCCCAACTGGTCTATGTGATCCTGCTGGTTTTTTCCGTGTTGTCCTGGACCATCATCTTCCGCAAGCTGTCCCTGTTCCGCCGGGTGGAACGACAATCGCGCGAATTTCTGAAGGTTTTTCACGAGAGCAGCAAGCTGTCCTCCATTTACAAGGCGTCGCCCGATTTCAAGGACAGCCCGCTGACGGGCGTGTTCCTGTCCGGGTACCACGAAATGAACTCCCAGCTTCAGGCCTCACCGCAGGCGGAAAGCAGTCCGCGCGGACTCAAGATTAAAAGCATCAATGCTGTGGAGCGAGCGCTGCGCAAGTCATCGGCCGTGGAACTGAACACCCTGGAGAAATCCCTGAACTGGCTGGCCACCACCGGTTCCGTCACCCCGTTCGTCGGATTGTTCGGCACGGTGGTGGGCATCATCAACGCCTTTACCGGCCTCGGTCAGCTGGAGACGACGTCCATCCAGGCTGTGGCCCCGGGCATATCCGAGGCACTGGTCGCCACGGCCTTCGGCCTGTTTGCGGCCATTCCGGCGGTCATTTTCTACAACCATTTCGTCTCGCGCATCAAGCATATGGCTTCCCTGCTGGACGATTTCGCCACGGAGATGGCCAACCTGGTGGACCGCAACTTTACCTAGGAGGAGCCCATGGCCTTTACCACCCCCGACGGCCGGACGTCAACCTCCCTCTCCGAGATCAATGTCACCCCCCTGGTGGATGTCATGCTGGTGCTGCTGGTCATTTTCATGGTCACCACACCCATTATCCAGTCGGGCATCGAGGTCAACCTGCCCCGCACCCGCAATGTCAAGACGTTCCATCCCCGGCAGCAGTACGTAATCTCCATCGACCGCAACGACAACCTCTACTTCATGACCCAACCCGTCAATATCAACCGGCTGGTGGAAAAGCTCAACGCGGAAATCGGTCAGCGCGCCGGCGCCAACGGCGAGAATCGCGAACCGGTCTATCTGCGGGCGGACGGCGATGTCCGGTTCGCCGTGGTGGTGAAAGTCATGGATGTTTTGCGTGAGGGCGGGTTCACCAACATTCAGATCGTCACCCACCCCATCATCGACAAGAGCGCGCCATGAAGCAAGAGGACAGCTATTATCAGTATCGCTCCCTGGTGTCGCATGGCGAGAACCGCAAGTTTGTCTGGTTATCCGTCATTTTCCATCTCCTCATCCTCGTCCTGCTTTTGACCGGGCATTTGCTGTTTCGCGGCGGGACCGTTTTAACCCTGCAGGGGGGGGGCGGCGCTGGCGAGACCATCGGGGTGGGACTGGTCGGCGAACTGCCGGCCGGCCAGGAGTATTTCAAGCCCCCTGTCCGACCCATCGAAGCGGTGACGCCCGTCCGCCGGAAAACGCCCCCGGCGGAGCCCCCGCCGCGGGAGGACGATTTCGTCGCGCCAAAAGCGGATCCGCCACCACCGGAGTCCCGCCCACAGACGACCCCGGCACCGGCCGAGCCGGCCGACACGAGTCCCAGGATCGGCACGGCCGACAAATCGACGGGGGTCCTCGACGCAACGGGCGCTCCGGGCAGCGGCACGTCCGGCGGCGGAGGCGGCGGCCTGGGTGTGTCCGTCGGCGGCACCGGCGAAGGGTTTCTCGATTCCTGGTATGCCCGCCAGGTGGAACAGCGGGTGGGCAAAAACTGGCTGCAATCCCAGATGGGGGTCGTCTACAGCGGCCGGCACCGTGTCGTCATCCAGTTCGAGGTAACGAACGAGGGACGGATCGTCGAGATCGAGATTCTGCAATCGACTGGTCCCGAAGCTTTTGAACGCTCGGCCATCCGGGCGGTGCGGGCATCTGATCCCTTGCCTCCCCTGCCGAATCGTTATAGAATACATGGGAATCGGGTTCGGTTCGTCGCCGTTTTCGAATACCCATCCCCGTAAAAAGGTTGAAGGAGTTTCATGAAGACACCAATCGCCCTCTGCTTCGTCCTTATAACACTATGCCTTGCCGTTAGCGGGCAGGATCCGGAATCCTCCATCGTCATCTGGCCCAAACCGACGGAGGAAACCACCCTGGCGCTGTCCGAGTTCCAGCCCAAGGCCGGCAACACGGATCCGGCCGTCGATGAATATCTGCAGACCATCAACGAGATTTTGTGGCAGGATCTGGAATACTCCACCTTCTTCAGAATGGTCAGCCAATCGTTCTATCCGGCGCACCGGATCGCCGAGCCGACGGATGTGGTCTTTGCGGAGTGGCAACAGACCGATCTGCGCATCGATTATCTGGTCATTGGCAATGCCCGGCTGGAAAACAATTACCTGGTCGTTCAGTGCCGGGTCTTCGACCTCAAAACCAAGGAACAGATTCTGGGCAAGCAGTTCCGGACCATTCCCCGCTACGCCCGGGCCATCGCCCACCGGATTTCCGACAAGATCGTCAGTCTTCTTTCCGCCAACGCCTCCCAGGGTGTCGCCTCCACCCAGATCGTCTTCGAAAAGAAGATGAAAACGGGCAAGGAAATCTATCTCATGGATTATGACGGCGGCAACCTCCAGCAGCTGACCTCCAACGGGACCATCAACCTGACCCCCGTGTGGCTCCGGGACAACGCGCGAATCTGCTTCACCTCCTATCAGAACCAGTCGCCCCTGCTCTACTACCTCACCCTCGAAACCGCCGAGTTGCAGTCATTTCCCATCCGGGGCGGCCTGCTGACCACGCCCTCCGTATCGCCCGACGGCGCTGAACTCGCCTTCGCCGCCCGCCTGAGCGATTCATCGGATACCGACATCTATATCTCCACCCTGGACGGCAGAAACCTGCGCAACATCACCCAGCATCCCGGCATCGACGTCAGCCCTTCCTGGAGCCCCACCGGGCATCAGCTCTGTTTTGTGTCGGACCGGGGCGGCACCCCCCAGATCTACATCGCCGACTCTTTCGGCGCAGGCCTCATCCGGATCACCCTGGAGCGGGGGTACGCATCATCGCCCGACTGGTCCCCCGACGGCCGCTACATCGTCTTCTCCTGGCGGCCCTCGCGCATGTCCACGTTCGATCTCTACCTGGTGGAAGTGGCCACCAAGGAACTGCGCCAGCTCACCCAGTCGGCCGGCAACAACGAGAACCCTTCCTGGTCGCCGGACGGCCGTCATATCGTATTTCAGTCCGACCGGACCGGCAACGTGGAGATTTTCACCATGTTCGCCGACGGATCCAATACGCGCCAGTTGACCCGTCTGGAAGGCTGCAGCAATCCCGACTGGTCCAATTACGTCATCGCGGAATAATGTTCGGCCGGTGGTCACGCACCGCCCGGCCGTCGTGCTCTTTTCAGGAAACAAAAACGACGAAGGCGGAAAAAATTTTCACTTTTTTTTCGTATTTTTTCTGTCCGGATCGTTATTATAGGTAGACAGACAACGGGATGGAAGACGATGGACGCACCCGGCAACCGCTCCGACCGAACCGAACCAGCTGCCACGCCATTGTCACCGTCGAGGCCGAACGTGCATCCCCCTTCCGGCCGGCAGCCGGAACGGTGATGGCAGAACAGGAAAAAAAGCCAGCGGAGGTTTTATATGAACGGCAAAGTCTTTCGTCTGGGAGTATTGTTGGTCCTGGTACTGGCGGTACTTTTCGGCATGTTCGGGTGCAAGAAACGCACCCCGACCCTGCCACCGCCGCCGCCGCCCACCACCGAGGCCGAAACACCGGCACCGACCATCCAGTTGCGGGCCAATCCAGAGATCGTCAATTATGGTGAAAGTTCGACCCTCAGCTGGGTATCCACCAATGCCACCGAAGTCGTCCTGAAAAACATCGGCAAATTCTCGCCCGAGGGATCGACGGTGGTCACCCCGACGGAATCTACCACCTATACGGCCATCGCCTATGGTCCGGGCGGCATGACCCGTTCCCAGGTCCGGTTGACGGTGGTTCGGGATACCGGACCCGTCACGCCGACAACGGTGCCGCCGGTGGATGAGCAGGCGTTGAGCGACGAGGAAATTTTCCGGACCCAGGTCAAGGATGTGTTCTTCGATTTCGACAAATACATTCTCACCCCCGAGGCTGAGGCCGCCTTGCGTCAGAACGCCGAAATCCTGCGAACCAAAATCCCGGATGTCCGCATTATCATCGAGGGCCACTGTGACGAGCGCGGCACCTCGGAGTACAACCTGGCCCTGGGCGACAAACGCGCCAATTCCGTGCGCGATTTTCTGATCGCCCAGGGTGTCGCCGCCAGCCGAATCCGGACCATCTCTTACGGCGAGGAGCGGCCTTTCGATCCGGGACACAACGAAGAGGCCTGGGCCAAGAACCGGCGCGGCCATTTCGTCCTGATGAAGTAACCGATCACCTATTGGGGAGAAAAGGATATGAGAAAAATCGTCCTCTTGCTCTTATTCATCCTGCCGGGAGGCATCCTGCTTCATGGCGGCACCAAGGAGGAAATCATCCGCCTCCAGAGTGACATCGTCGCCGCCCAGAACCAGATCCGGCTGTTGCAGAAGTCCATCGACGAAAACGGTGCCATCACCAAGACCCTGTTGAACCAGTTGCTGGACCTGCTGAACCAGAACAACCGTCAGATCGACCAGATACGATCCTACCAGGACGAGCAGTTGCAGAGCGGCAACGAGAATATAGAGGATATCGTCAACGAGATCCGGATGCTCAGCGCCAAGGTCGATGAATTGAGCGTCAAGCTGTCGACGCTGTCCCGCACGGTGGAAGGCACCAAGCTGGCCCTGGAAGAGATGCAGACGCGGCGGCCGACCCCCGAAAAAGCGCCCGACGGCAGCCTGATGCCCCTGCCGCCCGATCAGCTGTATTCCCTGGCCTACAATGACTACATCATGGGCAACTATGAATTGTCCATCCAGGGTTTCCTGGACTACCTGGCCCTTTACAAGGATACGGAGTTCGCCGACAACGCCCAGTACTACATCGGCGACAGCTATTTCAACCAGGGCCGTTACCAGGATGCCGTGGAGTCTTTCGCCCAGGTGACCAGCCTGTTCCCCAAAGGCGACAAGGCGCCGGCGGCGGTACTGAAGAGCGGGCTGGCCTACCTCAACATGAACAACAACGACGCAGCCATCGAGCAATTTCGTCAGGTCATCAGGACCTATCCCGATTCCCCGGAAGCCAACATCGCCAAGCAGCAATTGCAGATTCTGGGAGTAGAGTAATCCAAACCCATGCAGAAGGAGGAACCATGCGCGGATTGAACAAGGTTATGCTGATTGGCCGGCTTGGTCGGGATCCCGAGTTGCGCTACACGGCCGGCGGCCAGCCATATGTGCGGTTTTCCATCGCCACCGACGAATCGTGGACCGACCGGAACGGGGAGCGTCAGACCCGGACCGAATGGCACAACATCGTGGGTTGGCGAAAACTGGCGGAGATTTGCAACCAGTATTTGTCCAAGGGCCGGCTGGTCTATATTGAGGGCCGTCTGCAGACCCGGCAGTGGGAAGACCAGAGCGGCGGCAAGCGCTACACCACCGAGATCGTCATGAACGACATGCAGATGCTGGAATCCCGTGGAACGGCCGGTGAGACACCGGGCGGCCATCCCGAACCGCCGTATGATTCGAGATCGAGCGACACCAGTTACGACGAGGATATTCAGGTTTCGGACGAACCCATCACCGACGAGGATGTCCCGTTCTAGTCGATAGAACAGGCCGCCGTCGGGGTGACGGCGGCCGCTTCCCTTCCTGTTCCTACCGGCCTCGCTGCCCCTTGATGGTTTTTTCCAGTTGTGCCGCCAGATTGCTGTTGAGCTTCTGAAGGATTTTCAGCTCCTCCAGCGCGCCATCCCCATTTCCACTGAGAAACAGGGCCAGGCCCAGGGAATAATGAGCCTCGGCGTCATTGGGCGCCAACGTCACGGCTTGCTGAAAGTGGGTCACGGCGTCAGCGAACTGCTGCTTCATGACGAAACAGAGCCCCAGATTGTACTGGGCCTCGGCGTATTGCGGATCGATACGGATGGCCTGCCGGTAGCCGTCGATGGCCAGATCCAGTTTCTTCTGCGTCCGGTGGAGGTTGGCCAGGTTGAATTGGGCAGCGGCAAGATCGCCATTCAGATCGATGGCCCGGCGGTAATGCTCCTCGGCCTTGGCGGCCTGGCCGCTCTGGCGATAGACCGATCCCAGCAGATTATGGACTTCGGCATCGCCGGGCGCCAGCCGTACAGCCTTTTCGGCCGCCTGGCGGGCGGTGGCGAAATCCTTTTTCTCAAAGGCGGCAAATCCCTTCAGCAACCAACCGTCGACGTCGTTGGGATCTTTTTTCAGCAGGGAGTCAAAACAGCGGCCGGCCAGATCGTACCGGCCGTTGACCAGTGCTCCGCTTCCCCGGGCCTTCAGCTCGGCCATGCCCGGGATCATCCCGCCGAAGGCCTCGCCGATGGTTTGCCGTTCACGGGGGGCGAGTCCCTGCAGCCGCTGGATGAATTGTGCCAGCACCAGCGGACGGCCTTCCTCAATCTGGGCCGTCGTGACCCCCACCAGACCTCCCGCCGTGTCCAACACCGGGCAGCCGGCGGGCACGTGTCCCTCGATCCCGGTGATCTGGAAAAACCTCGTGCCGCGCGGGGCCGATTGCACACTCTCCAGGACACCTTCCTTCACGAGGATGGAATTGTCCGGTCCGCGAAGGACAACCCGCATGCTGGCACCCAGGGTCGGTGGGCGGTCGGCTACGTCCAGAGCCTTGAATTGTTGAACGTTGTCCAGCCAGAGCACCGCGAGATTGCCTGGTATGTCCGTGGAGAACACCAGGAGAATCGGAATGGATTTCCCCTCGTTGTCCAGGATGTACGCCCCTCTGGCCCCTTCCATGTTCTGCAGGGCGGTGGTCAGAAAAAGCCGTTTGGTTTTGTCCTGCAGGCCGACACGAAGGAAGAAACCGATGCCCTTGCGCAGCTCCTTGCCATCGGCGCCGTTGGTCGTCAGGGTGAACACGGCGGATTCCGCGGCCGCCGTTTTGCCCGCCGCCGGCACGCTGACGGCCAGAACGGCTGTCAGCAGGCAAGCGACCATGCACGTGAAAAGCCAATGTCGAAAAATCATTTTGTGTTGCCTCAGGCCACGTCGATATCGTCGCACAGGTAGATGTCCTGGATGGCATTGAGCAGTTGTACGCCCTCGGCCATTGGTTTCTGGAAAGCCTTGCGGCCGCTGATGAGTCCCATGCCACCGGCCCGCTTGTTGATGACGGCGGTCCGCATGGCCTGCGCCAGGTCGTTCTTGCCGGAGGCGCCGCCGGAGTTGATGAGGCCCGCCCGGCCCATGTAGTTGTTGATCACCTGATACCGGCACAGGTCGATGGGATGGTCCGTGCTGAGTTCGCTGTACATGCGTTCGCTGTATTTGCCGAACTTGTGATCGCCGGCGTTCAGGGCACGGTAGCCGCCATTGAGCTCCGGCTGCTTCTGCTTGACGATGTCGGCCTGGATGGTCACGCCCAGGTGATTGGCCTGGCCGGTCAGATCGGCGGCCGTATGGTAATCCTTGCCTTCGATCTTGAAGGCCGGATTGCGCAGATAACACCACAGAATGGTGGCCAGCCCCATTTCGTGAGCCATCTGGAACATTTCGCTGACCTCCACGATCTGGCGGCTGCATTCGTCGGAACCGAAATAGATGGTGGCTCCCACCGCCACGGCCCCCATATCCCGGGCCTGCTGGATACCGGCGAACAGGATCTGGTCGAACTTGTTGGGGTAGGTCAGCAGCTCGTTGTGATTGATCTTGAGGATCATGGGGATCCGGTGGGCGTACCGGCGGGCGATGCTGCCCAGAACGCCGAGGGTGGACGCCACCCCATTGCAGCCGCCTTCCATGGCCAGCTTGACGATATTCTCCGGATCGAAGTAGACCGGGTTGGGCGCAAAGGATGCGCCGCCGGAATGCTCGATGCCCTGATCCACCGGCAGGATGGAGAGATACCCGGTCCCGCCCAGCCGGCCGTGGGAGAAGAGGGCCTGCAGGCTGCGCATCACCGGAATGGACCGGTCGGACGGTCCGAATATGCGGCTGACCCAATCCGGTCCGGGAAGATGCAGCTGCTCCTTGGGGACGGTCCGTGACGTATACGTCAGCAGATCATCGGCTTCCGCGCCCAACAGCTGCCGAATTTCTTCATAATTCATGATGTTACCTCCATGGTTCTTGGTGAATGATATCTCTCTCTTCGATGAGGGCCGGACCATTTGGTTTCCCGGTCTGGCCAACAAAAAAGTCGGCCGTGACAGGCCGACTGCCGGGTGCACCGGTCCAGGAGATACCTTGCCACAACCGGTCTGGCCCCCGTGCGGCAACCTCCGGTGGCTGGGCTACGACTCCCTGCCCTGCTGCCAGGTGAGGATCGGGTTACGGGCCGCGCCCGTTTCATCCAGCCGTGAGGTGCGCAACGTCCGGGGGGCCGCCGCGAATACTTCCGGGTTGTCCCTGGCTTCGGCGGCGATCCGCTTCATGGCCTCGATGAACGCATCCAGCTCTTCCTTCGTCTCCGTTTCCGTCGGCTCCATCATGATGGCCCCGTGGACGATCAGGGGGAAATATACGGTCGGAGGATGAAAACCGTATTCCAGCAGCCGCTTGGCGATGTCCAGGGTGCTGACACCGAATTCTTCCTGATATTTGTCGTCGAAGACCACCTCATGCATGGTCGGCTGGACATACTCGAGGTGAAAGGTGTCCCGCAGATGATGCCGCAGGTAGTTGGCGTTGAGCACGGCATGCTCGGCCACGGCCTTGATCCCGTCGCGGCCCAGGCGCATCATGTAGGTCAGGGCACGGACCAGCACGCCGAAATTGCCGTAAAAACCCGCCACCTTGCCGATACTGGCCGGCCGGTCGTAATCCAGCGTCAGTTCGCCGTCGCCCTTTTCATAGATCACCGGCAACGGCAGGAACGGCACCAGCTCCTCGCCGACGACCACCGGGCCCGCGCCCGGCCCGCCGCCGCCATGGGGCGTGGAAAAGGTCTTGTGCAGGTTGAGGTGCATGACATCGACGCCCATCTCGCCGGGTCGGGCGATGCCCATGAAGGCATTGAAATTGGCGCCGTCCATGTAGATGAACGAGCCGTTCTCGTGAACGAGACGGGAGATTTCCAGGATATTCTCTTCGAACACGCCCAGGGTATTGGGATTGGTCAGCATCAGGCAGGCCACGTGTTCGTCCAGCTTTTCGCGGAGCTCGGCCAGATCGATACACCCCTTGCTGTTGGACTTGAGGGTGACAGCGTCGTAGCCGCACAGGACGGCGCTGGCGGGATTGGTGCCGTGCGCCGAGTCGGGGATCAGGACGATGCGGCGGGGATTGCCCCGGGCCTCCAGGGCAGCGCGAATCAGCATCATGCCGGTCATCTCCCCATGCGCCCCGGCCAGCGGCTGCAAGGACACCCCGGCCATGCCGGTCAGGGCCAGCAGCATATCTTCCAGCCGTTTCATCAGGCGCAGACACCCCTGGGTGTTCTCATGGAGCTGCAACGGATGCGCCTCGGCGAAGGAAGGGATGCGGGCCATTTTTTCGTTGATCTTCGGGTTGTATTTCATGGTGCAGGAACCGAGCGGATAGAGCCCGAGATCGATGAAATAGTTATAGGTGGACAGGCGGGTGAAATGGCGGTTGACCTCCACCTCGTTCAGTTCGGGAAAATCGGGGATGTCATCGCGGACCAGCTCACCGGGCAGCAGATTCGCGGCGCCGGGATATTCCACGTCCAGCGGCGCCAGCTCAAAACTGGAGCGATTTCCGGTCGCCTTGTCGAAGAGCAGTTTTTCGTCGATGGAAATGTGTCTGCGCACACGGCTGGTCATAGCAGCCCTCCTTTGGAACAATACTCACCCAGCAGATCGGCCATGCCCTCGATTTCAGCCCGGGTGTTCAACTCGGTCACACAGACCAGGAGTTCGTGTTGCATATCCGGATAGAACCACTTGAGCGGTATGCCAGGCACCAGTTTGGCGTTCTTGCAATAGCGGGCGAATTCATGGGGATCCACCGGCAGCCGGACGACGAATTCGTTGAAGAAGGGCCCGCTGAAACGGGGTTTCACGCCGGGCAGCTGCGCCAGGGCTTCGGCGGCGAAGTGGGCCTTGGCCAGGTTCTGCTCCGCCACCAGCCGCAAGCCGCTTTTGCCGGCGTGGGCGAGGTAGATGGCCGCCATGAGCGCGCACAGTCCCTGATTGGTGCAGATGTTGGACGTGGCCTTCTCGCGGCGGATATGCTGTTCACGGGTGGACAGCGTCAGGACGAAACCGGGACGGTCGTCGGCGTCCCGGGTCATGCCCACCACCCGTCCGGGCATTTTGCGCACATGTTTGGACGTAGTGGAAAAAACCCCCAGATACGGCCCGCCGAAGCTGAGTGGAATGCCGAATGACTGCCCCTCGCCGGCGACGATGTCCGCCCCGCAGTCTCCCGGTGATTTGAGGATGGGCAACGAGAGGGCTTCGCTAAACGCGGCGATGAGCAGGGCCTTACGGTCGTGGGCCAGGCCGGCGATGGTCTCCAGGTCCTCGATGACACCGAAGAAATTGGGCGACTGGACCAGCACGGTGAAGACGTCGTCGTCCAGGGCTCGCTGCAACGTATCGGTGCAGAGCCGGCCCTCCTCGGTAAAGGGAACCTCTACCAGCTCGATGGAAAAGTTCCGCACGTAGGTCTGGAGTACCCAGCGATAGAAGGGGTGGACCGAGGAGGCCACCAGCGCCTTGGTTCCTTTCCGCACCCGGTTGGCCATCAGCACGGCCTCGGCCACCGCCGTGGCGCCGTCATACATGGACGCATTGGTAACGTCCATGCCGGTCAGCATGGAGACCATACTCTGATACTCGAAGATGGCCTGCAGGGTCCCCTGGCTCACCTCGGCCTGGTACGGCGTGTAGGCGGTATAAAATTCCGCCCGGGAGATGAGGCTGTCGATCACGGCGGGAATATGATGGCGATAGGCGCCGGCACCCAGGAAGGTGCTGAATTCCATCACCCCCGTGTTCATCCGGGCCAGTTCCCGGAAAAAACGGTCCACTTCCATCTCCGACTGCCCCTCGGCCAGGGGCAGTTCGTCCGGCAAACGGACGCCCTCGGGCACATGGCGGAACAGATCACCCAGCTCCGCCAGTCCCATGCTCTGCAGCATGGACTCGATTTCGGCTGCCGAATGGGGAATGTATTTCATTACTTTTCCTTTTCTTCCTTGATGTACGCTTCGTAATCATCGGCCGACATCAGTTTGTCGAGTTCGGACTTGTCGCTCAGGCGGATCTTGGCGATCCAGCCGTCACCGTGCGGATCTTCATTCATCATTTCGGGCTTGTCCTCGAGGATCTCATTGACTTCGATCACTTCCCCGCCCACAGGGGCATAGATGTCGGAAACGGCCTTGACGGATTCCACCGATCCCAGGGTATCGCCGGCGTCGACTGTGGTACCGACTTCGGGCAATTCCACAAAAACGATGTCGCCCAGCTCCTCCTGGGCATAGTGCGTGATGCCCAGGGTGGCTTCGCCGTCCTCGACCCGCACCCATTCATGATCTTTGGTGTAAAGGAAATCATCAGAATACATGGCATCCTCCATTGTTGGATTGATAAAAGAGGTAATCAGTAATCCCTTTTGTAGAAAGGCGTTTCCACTACCACCGCGTCCACCATCCTGCCACGGATCTCGATCTGGAACGGTGTCCCCACCTCGGCGTGCTCCACCGGCAGATAGCAAAGCCCGATATTCTTCTTCAGGTAGGGGGAATAGGTGCCGCTGGTCACGGCGGAGACCTGTCGACCATCGAGGTAAACGGGATAATGCTCCCGGGCGATGCCGCGGCCGGTGACCTCGAAGCCCACCAGCTTGCGGGAAAGTCCATCTTCCTTGATGGTGAGCAGGGCGTCCCGGCCGATGAAATCCCCCTTTTTCAGCTTGCAGATCCAGCCCAGACCCGCTTCCAGCACATTGGTGGTCTGATCGATATCGTTGCCATACAGGGCCATCTTGGCTTCCAGGCGCAGCGTGTTCCGCGCCGCCAGACCGCACGGTTTCACCCCGAAACGGGCGCCGGATTCCATGAGTTTTTTCCAGATGCGCGGAGCCGGATCCGGGCTGAAATAGATTTCGAACCCATCCTCGCCGGTGTAGCCTGTCCGCGAAATGATGGCCGGCACGCCGTCCACCATGCCTTCCACGAACCAGTAGTACTGTATGTCGTCCAGCTTCACGTCCGTCAACGGCTGCAGGGTGGCCCGGGCCTGGCGGCCCTGGATGGCGATCTGGGTGTATTCATCACTGCGGTCCTGGACCTCGACGTCGCCGGTCAGATGCTGCCGGGCCCAGGCCAGATCCTTGGCCCGATTGGCGGCGTTGACGCACAGCATGTATTTTTCCGGGTGGAAACGATAGACCAGCAAATCATCCACCGGTGTCCCCTCGGGGTAGAGCATGGCCGAATAATGAACCTGGCCGTCACTCAGTTTGCTGACATTATTGCAGGTGATCTTCTGCAGGTACGCCTCGGCGTCCGGACCGGTAACGAAGAATTCTCCCATATGCGAAACGTCGAACAGGCCGACGCTCTCGCGGACGGCCAGATGCTCCTCCATGGTGGAGGAGTATAAGACCGGCATTTCGTAACCGGCGAAGGGGACCATTTTTGCCCCCAGCTCCCGGTGAACCTCCGTCAACGGGGTTTGCTTAAGTGATTCATTTGTCAATGGATCCTCCCCAACGCGAAATAGAGAAAAGTACAGAGCAACGTAACACAAGTCAAATCAAGGTGTCAAGCAGGAAATCCGGCGCAATCGGGGCACGTCGCCCCTGGCAGGGCGGCCATCCCTGCTGCGGCTGATCTGCCGGCCGGATCAGGACCGCGGGGCCCTATTCCGCCTCGAATTCGGCCAGCACGGCGCGGATCGCCCGCAGCCTTTCCGCCAGCCGGTCCTCGTCGGCCGCTTCACACACCAGGCGCAGGTAAGGTTCCGTATTGGAGGGTCGAATGTTGAACCACCAGTCGTCGAACTCGATCCGATAACCGTCGAAATCGTAAAAAGCCCGCACTTCCTGGCGGGCGCGAAAATGCGCCACCAGTTTTTCCATGGCCGCCCGTTTCCGGGCGATGCGGAAATTGATCTCGCCGGAACAGGCGTACCGCACGATCCGGCCGATGATTCCCGACAGGGTTTCACCCCGCGCTTTGGCCCGGTTCACGATGTCCAGCACCAGCAGGGCGGCCAGAATGCCCGAATCGCAGTAGAAAAATTCGCGGAAATAGTAATGGCCGGCCAGCTCACCGCCGTAAACGGCGTCCAGTTCCCGCAACTTGTGTTTGGCGTAGGCATGACCGACCTTCCACATGTAGGGCTTGCCCCCCAGCTCGCGGATCCGCTCCGTGACGGAGAGGGAGGTCCGGATATCGTGCAGCACCCAGCCGCTTTCCTGGGCCAGGAAGTGTTCGCCCAGCACGGCGATGATGAGATCGGGCGGGATGAAGCGGCCGGCCTCATCCACGAACATGACCCGGTCGCCGTCGCCGTCGAAGATCACTCCCACGTCAAGTCCGCGATCCCCGACCAGTTGTTGCAGATCGCGGATATTCTCCGCCACCAGCGGATTCGGCTCATGATGGGGGAACGTGCCGTCGATCTCGTCGTACAGATAGGCGATCTGCTCGTCCGTCCCCAGGACATCCTTGATGAGCAGGGCGGCCATCCCGCTGGAACAGTCCACCCCCAGGCGAAGGTGGGGGAAGCGGCGGGGATAGCGGCCCAGGAAATCCAGGTAGGCTTCACGGATATCCACCGTCTGAAAGGAGCCCCGCCGCGGTGCCCGCGGTGGCGGCGTAGCCTGCTGCAGCCATTGCTCGAGGGTGGCCAGCCCGGAATCATAGCCGACGGGCAGAGCGCCGGCCCGGGAAATTTTAAGACCGTTGTATTCCCGGGAATTGTGGGAGGCGGTGATCTGAACCGATGCCGGATAATCGAAATGGGCCGTGCCGAAATAGATCATGGGCGTGGTGGCCAGGCCGGCGCAATGAACGGCGGCGCCGGCGTCCCGTATGCCGTCGGTCAGGGCCTGCAGGATCTCGGGGGATGAGGTCCGGGCATCATGTCCCACCAGCAGCAGCGGCGCAGCTAGCAAATCCGGCAGGAATGTGCCGATGCGGTAGGCAACATCCCGATCCCACTCCTGGTTGTAGATTCCCCGAATGTCATACGCTTTGAAGATGCTCATGTGTTCTCCTCACCCAGTGCCAGGTTGGTGTCGGCGTTGGCGTCGAGGGCGGTTGTCCGCCCCTCCCGAAAGAGCTGATAGCCGGTGTAGGCGATCATGGCGGCATTGTCGGTGGTGAGCGACGGTGACGGAAAATAACCGGCGATGCCCAGTCCGCCCATCAGCTCGCGGCTTTGCCGGCGCAATTCCCAATTGCACGAAACACCGCCGCCCATAATGACGCTGCGCGGAACCAGCTGCCGGGCGAAATGCTCGACACGATGCAGCAGCTGCCGGACCACGGCCGCCTGAAAGCCTTTCACCAGTGCCCGCACGGCGTCGTCGATTTCACCGCTCTCATTCACCGGACGGATCCCTTCGCGCTGAATGGTGTGCAGCACCGCTGTCTTGAGGCCGCTGAAACTGAAATCCAGCGAACCGTCGGAGATTTTGGGCAGGCTGAACGGCATTCCCGCGCCGCCATATTCCCGGGCCAGGCGGTCGATGACCGGCCCGCCCGGATAGGGCAGCCCCAGCATTTTGGCCACCTTGTCGAAGCATTCACCGGCGGCGTCGTCCCGGGTGCCGGCCAGCAGGCCGTACCGGCCGGGCCGGGGCGAATGGTACAGACTGCTGTGGCCACCGGAGACAATGAGACACAGCAAGGGATATTCGATTTCGGGATATTCGAGAAACGGCGAATAAAAATGGCCTTCCAGGTGGTTCACACCCACCAGGGGGATGCGGCGGGCATAGGCCAGGGCTTTGGCATAATTGAGGCCTACCAGCAGGGAACCGATGAGGCCCGGCCCCCGGGTCACCGCCACCAGGCCGACATCGGCCAGCGTGATGCCGGCGCCATGCAACGCCTCCCTGACGACGGGGCCGATGTTGCGGATATGCTGCCGTGACGCCAGTTCGGGGACCACCCCGCCGAACGGGGCATGCAGCTTTTCCTGGGAAGACACCACATTGGACAGCAGCCGGGTGCCGTTGGCCAGCACGGCAGCGGACGTGTCGTCACAGGAGCTCTCGATACCCAGAACGAAAAACTGCTTTTCCATGCCTCTCCATGAACCCGTGGTCCGGGTCGGGAACGGCCTTCCGCCGCGCCGTCAGCGTCCGGTCAGCCCGGCCAGGGTCTCGTCGAAGGGGGGCCAGGCCACCCCCCGATCGGTGATGATGGCCGTGATATAGCGGTGCGGCGTCACGTCGAACGCCGGGTTGGCCACCGCGACGCCGTCGGGAGTCAGCTGGGCCCCGCGGAGGTGGGTCACCTCCCGTGGATCCCGCTCTTCGATGGGGATGTCGCGCCCTTCGGCCAGCTCGAAATCCACCGTGCTGAGAGGCGCCGCCACGTAGAACGGCACCTGGCAGGCCGCCGCCATGACGGCCACCATCAGGGTGCCGATTTTGTTGGCCGTGTCGCCGTTGGCGGCGATCCGGTCGGCGCCCACCACCACGGCGTCGATTTTTCCCTGGGCCATGATATGTCCGGCCATGTTGTCGGTGATGACCGTGGTCGGGATATGCAGCCGTTGCAGCTCCCACGCCGTCAGGCGGGCCCCCTGCAGAAAGGGCCGGGTCTCGTCGGCGAAGACGGCCACCTTTCGGCCGCTCTCGTGAACGGCCCGGATAACCCCCAGAGCCGTACCGTAGCCGCCGGTGGCCAGACCCCCGGCGTTGCAGTGGGTCAGGAACGTCGTATCCGTGGTGAAGAGCGCCTGCCCGTATTCACCCAGACGCCGGTTGGCGGCGATATCCTCCTCGTGAATCCGGCGTGCTTCGGCGATGAGCCCCGCCTGCACTTCCGGCAAGGCTCGCCCGGCCAGCTCATCGAATTTCCGGCGCATGCGCCGGAGAGCCCAGAACAGGTTGACGGCGGTGGGACGAGTGGCGGCCAGCTCATCGCAAATGCGCCCGAATGCCGTCGCGGCGGCGGCGTCTTCGGTATCGGGCGGCAGGTTCTTCATGCCCAGCGCCACCCCCATGGCCGCTGCCACCCCGATGGCCGGCGCGCCACGGATCACCATTTCCCGGATGGCCGCCGCCACATCCTGGTAGCGGGGCAGGCAGACGTATTTTTCCTCCAGCGGCAACACCCGCTGGTCGATCATCACCACTCCCGTGTCGGTCCATTCGATGGTCTTGTACATCCACGTCCTCCTGTTATGTGACGGTCCGGCCATGATCTCCGGACCGGCGACCCACCCCTTCCGTCGTTTCGGTTGGGGAACACGACACCTGCCGCAGGGGCGACCTGGCAGCGGGTCGTCCGTTCAATGGGGCAAAATATCCTCTTCAATTATCTTGCGTTTGCGATTGACGGGCGTGTCGGGGACCTGTTCGCCCTCCTCGTCTTCATCGCGTTGCGGCGGCACGAAGGTCGGATCCGTATCATCCGGAAAGTGCTCGTCCGGATGATCCTCCAGGTAGGTGGTCATGAAATCGATCCAGATAGGGAGCGCCACCCGGGCGCCGGTCTCATCGTCGCCCAAAGACTTTTCCTGGAGGTAGCCGGCCCAGACACCGGCGGTGATGGACGGCGTGTAGCCGATAAACCAGGCGTTGGTGTAATCGTTGTCCGTTCCGGTTTTGCCGGCGACATCCGCCTTGAGGGACTTGGCCCGCACGGAAGTACCGTAACCGACCACTTCCCGCATGACGGTGATCATCTGGTGGGCGATGTCCGTCGGCAGCACTTCGTGGATCACAGGCGTGTGTTCTTCCATCACGTTACCGTAAATATCCTCGATGCGCCGGATGAAAAAGGGCTCCACCCGCAGTCCCTCATTGGGGAAGACGGAGAAGGCCGATACCATCTCGATGAGGGAGATTTCCGAGGCTCCCAGCGCCGTGGACGGATAAGGGTAGATGGTCGATTGAATGCCGAACTTGCGGGCGACATGAATGATATTGGGGATTCCCACCTGCATCCCCAGACGGACCGTCGGCACATTGATGGATTTGGCCAGGGCTTCCCGCATGGTGATTTCGCCGCGATATTTGCCCTTGAAGTTGCTGGGGGTGTACTCCTCGTTGCTGGGCAGGACGATGGTGAACGGCTCGTCCAGCAGCGTGTCGTCCAGGGACATTCCCTGCAGGAGGGCCGTCACGTACACGAAAGGCTTGAAAATGGAGCCGGTCTGCCGCTTGGCCTGGGTGGCGCAATTGAACTTGTTCCGTTCCCAGTCGTATCCGCCCACCATGGCCAGGATGGCGCCGCTCTTGTTGTCCACCGCCAGGAAAGCGCCCTGCACCTCCGGGTGCTGCTCCAGCTCGACGGTCATGGTCTTCTCTTTCTCATCCAGCTGGCTGATCCGGAACCAGGCCAGGTCACCCCGCTTCAGAAGGTCGGTGATGCGGCGCCTTCGGGTCCATTTGATGCTCTCCGCAGCCAGGTCGGCCTGGTAATCACCGATGCGCACCACCGCCGCGTCGGCCTCCACGGCCGTCACCAGACCGGCGATCACCTGCCCCGCCCGGAAGCGTTTTTTCCAGTCGGGATGCTGGTAGGTCGCCAAATCCCGCTGGGGATCCTCGGCCAGCACGTTTTCCAGCTCATCGCGCCAGCCGCCACGCTTGTCATAGATGCGCAGCCCCTCCTGCAGCGAGCGTTCGGCCGCTGTCTGCAGATCGCGGTTCAGGGTGGTGTATACCCGCATGCCCTGGGAAAAGATCTGTTTGGAAGAATACTGCTGCTGCAAATACTGCCGCACCAGCTCGATGTAATAGGCGGCGAAGGTGGAGTTCTTCTCCGGCCGGACCGTGGGCACGGGTGTCTCCATGGCCGCCGTCATCTCTTCCTGGGAGATATAGCCTTCCTGGTGCATGACCCTCAAAACCAGGTTACGCCGGGTCTTGGCCCGTTCCGGATGGTTGAACGGCGAGTACCGTTCCGGTGTCCGGATGATGGCGGCCAGCATGGCACACTCTGCCAGATCCAGTTCATCCAGAGGTTTGTTGAAGTAAAACTCCGCCGCCGAAGCCACCCCGTAATTGCCATGGGCAAAGGGGATCTTGTTGGCGTACATCGTGAAGATACTCTCCTTGGAGTAGTTCTTCTCGATCTGGATGGCCAGGATCATCTCCTTGACTTTCCGCTCGATGCTGATCTCCGGCGTCAGAAACAGCTGCTTGCTGAGCTGCATGGTGATGGTGCTGAACCCCCGCACCACGCGGCCGGCCATCAGGTTGGCGAAGGCCGACTTGAAGACCTGCCCGACGTCGACTCCGAAATGGGAGTAAAAATGCTTGTCCTCGATGGCGATGACCGCGTTGCGGAAGTGAGCGGGGATTTCCCGCGGTGAGACCAGCTTTCGGCGCTCGATATAAAACTGGCCGATGGGGGTGCCATCATCGGCCAGGAGCTCCGTCACCACGCTCGGCTGGTAGTCTTCCAGGCCCTCCACCAGGGGCAACTCCACCATGTAGGCGAAGGTGAGCCCCACCAGGATCCCGCCGGTCACGGACATGACCAGCACCAGAAAATAAAATATGCGGAAAACGGTCCGCCGGCTTCGCCGGGCGCGACCGGGCGGCTCACCGCCGGCCGGCGGAGTGACCTGCTGGGGGGGCAATGGCTGGTGTCCTTCGGCATTCACGTCAACTTCACCTCAAATGTGCTATGGCTTTATAGCAGGAAATCCGCGGGATTGCAATATTCCCGCCGCCGCGGCCGGCGCCGGCATGGAAAGAAATCTATATTTTCCCATTGTTTTTTGTGTCATCCCCGCTATAATAATTATTCTGTATTTGTGAAGCATCAATGAACTTTAATTTCAAGAACATTATATACGGGCACATGGCACCAGGCGTGAGCAAATCGTTGAATCGCAACATGATCACCGTAGCGGTCGAGTTGCCGGGTTCCATGACAGCCGCGGGGAGACAGCCAGCCTATGCCGAAACAAGCGTTTGTTCATTTTCGTGATCGAGGGCTATCATGACGATTGACAACGACGTTCTCACCCTGATGCTTTTCCTGGCGGCCTGCGCCGGGCTGGTCGGTTTCATGCTGGCCTTTTCCGCCATCCTGGGCCCCAAGAAGACGTCCGCCGTCAAGAACGAGCCGTTCGAGTGCGGCGTGACAGATGTGGCCCCGTACAGCGGAAATTTTTCGGTCAAGTTCTACCTTATCGCCTTGCTTTTTCTTCTGTTCGACATCGAAATCGCTTTTTTGTTCCCGTGGGCGACCATCTTCAAGTCGCTGGGATTGTTCGGATTCATTGAAATGTTCATTTTTCTGGCCGTGGTCGTGTCCGGTCTCGTCTACGCCTGGAAAAAAGGAGCCCTGGAATGGGATTGAGAAAAACCGTCACCGGCATCTTCGGCCAGGAAAGTTTCGTCACCACCCGGCTTGATTCCGCCATCGGCTGGGCCCGCAAATATTCCCTCTTCCTGTATCCGTTTGTCACGGCCTGCTGCGGCATGGAATACATGTCCATTTCCTGCGCCCACTACGATCTGGACCGCTTCGGCGCGGCCCTGCCCCGCTTCTCGCCCCGGCAGGCCGACGTCCTCATGGTCGTAGGCACCATTTCCCACAAGATCGCCCCGGTATTGCACCGGATCTATGAGCAGATGACGGAGCCCAAGTGGGTGGTGGCCTTCGGCGTCTGCACCTGCACCGGTGGTTTCTACGACAATTATGCCACCGTCCAGGGCATCGACACCATTATCCCCGTGGACATCTACATCCCCGGCTGCCCGCCCAATCCGCACACGTTTCTCCAGGGATTGATGATGCTGCAGGAAAAGATCCAGAAACAGAAACAGGAGTATTGACGGCCTATGGGCAAAGCAACGGACATCATCAGGGAAAAATTCGCCGAATTCGTACTGGATCAGCACGAAAATTGTGGCGATGAAACGGTGATCATCAAACCGGAGGGCCTGCTGAAGGTCGCCAAATTCATCAAGACCCATCCGGAACTGGATTTCAATGTCCTGATGGATATCGCCGGAGTGGATTACCTCGGGCGTGAACCCCGTTTCGAGGTGGTGTACCACTTCTATTCTATGCGGCGCAAGGCCCGGCTGCGCATCAAGCTGCCCGTGCCCGAGTCCGACCCCCAGGTCGACACCCTGACCGTGTACTGGAAGGGGGCCGACTGGTACGAGCGCGAGGTGTGGGACATGTTCGGCGTCCGCTTCCGGGGACACCCCAACCTGAAACGGATCCTCATGTACGAGGGATTCGAAGGCCACGCCCTGCGCAAGGACTACCCCATCAACAAGCGCCAGCCGCGGATCGGCCCGATCAACTAGGGCGGCGACAGAGAGACGAACCATGACAAAAGAGAACAATTCGGCCAGCACTTCCCGTCCCAAGCGTAAAACCCAGGAGATGTATCTCAACATCGGCCCGTCCCACCCGGCCATGCACGGCATCATCCGCATCATCACCGAACTGGAGGGGGAAACCGTCAAGAAGGCGGAGATCGAGATCGGCTACCTGCATCGCGCCTTTGAAAAGGATTCAGAGCACGTCAGCTGGAACGGCGTCATGCCGTATACGGATCGGCTGAATTACGTCTCTTCCCTCATCAACAATTTCGGCTACTGCATGGCCGTGGAAAAACTGATGGGGCTACAGGTGCCCGAGCGGGGACTCTACATCCGGACCATCATGAGCGAGATTTCCCGCCTGGTGGATCACCTGACCTGCGTCGGCGCCTCGGCCATGGAGCTGGGTGCCTTCACGGCCTTTCTCTATCTGATGCAGATCCGTGATGAACTCTATGAACTCATCGAGGATGTCACCGGCGCCCGCATCACCAATTCCTACGGCCGGGTCGGGGGTGTCCGCGCCGACCTGACCCCGGATTTCATCCCCAAATCCCGGGAAAAATTCAAGACCGCCTGGCGGCTCATCAAGGAAGTGGACAAGCTGCTGACCAACAACCGCATCTTTTACGACCGCACCCGCGGCATCGGCATCATCTCGGCCGAGGACGCCCAGAGCTGGGGCATCACGGGTCCGTGGCTGCGCAGCACCGGCGTCGCCCACGATCTGCGCGATGCCGAACCGTACATGATGTACGACCGGGTGCAGTTCGACGTCCCCTACGGCGAATACGGCGACAACTACGATCGCTACCTCGTGCGGATGGAGGAGATGCGGCAGAGCCTGCGCATCTGTGAGCAATGCTTCGACCAGATCGGCGAGGGCTCGCTCAGCGCTGAAATCCCGCCCGAATACCTGGAATCGGCCGAACTCGTCGATACGGCCAAGAGCATGATGACCGCCGGCCTCATCGAGAAGGAAGCGGCCCTCTGCCCCAACCTGCAAGGCCAGGAAAAGCACCAGATCGCCGCCATCTCCGTCTCGTCCAAGGCCGCCATATTGCCGCCCAAGGCCCAATGTTACAGCAACATCGAGGGTCTGATGAACCACTTCATGCTGGTCATGGACAACTGGGGCATCCGCCCGCCCCGAGGGGAGGCCTACGCCGCCGTCGAGGCCGCCAACGGCGAACTCGGCTTCTACGTGGTCAGCGACGGCAAGGGCAAGCCGTACCGCGTCCGTTGCCATCCGCCCTGTTTCCCCATTATGAACGCCCTGGCCGACGTTCTCCAGGAGGGCATGATCGCCGATATCATCGCCACCTTCGGCAGTGTCAACATGATCGGCGGAGAACTGGATAGGTAGGTTTACCATGGAATTGACAGCCAATCTGAAAGCGCGCCTGGACGAGATCAAGCGAAAGTTCCCCTTCGCTTTTTCCAGTGTCCTGCCGGCCATCCACGCCGTGCAGGAGGAGTTCGGTTACGTGCCCCAGGAGATCGAACCGGCGGTGGCCCGCTACCTGGCCATCCCCCAGGAACGGATCCGCGAGGTGACCACCTTCTACTTCATGTTCAACAACCGCAGCGTCGGCAAGTACCACATCTACCTCTGCAGCAATATCTCCTGCTGGTTGCGTCACTATGAAAGCCTCCTGGCCTACCTGGAAAAGAAACTGGACATCACGGCCGGCCAGACCACAGCCGACGGCAAGTTCACCATCTCCCTGGTGGAATGCCTGGGCATGTGCGAGCAGGCGCCGGTGATGCAGATCAACGGCATATTTTACGGCCATCTGACCGCGGAAAAGATCGACCGTATACTGGACAACCTGGACTGAAGGAACGCCCATGACCGAAAAGATATTATCCCGGCGCTTCGACCTGGAGGATTCCCACACCCTCACGGTGTATGAGAAAAACGGCGGTTACGTCGGCTTGCGCAAAGCCCTGCTGGAAATGACGCCCGCCCAGATCCTGGAGGAGGTCAAGAAATCCAATCTCCGGGGTCGCGGCGGCGCCGGCTTTCCCGCCGGAATGAAATGGAGCTTTCTGCCGAAGGACACGGACAAGCCGGTTTACCTTTGCGTCAACGCCGATGAAAGCGAACCGGGCACCTTCAAGGACCGCTTCATCATGGAACGGGACCCGCATCTGCTCATCGAAGGCATCATCATCACCTGCTACACCATCCGGTCCAGCCAGGCGTTCATCTACATCCGCGGTGAGTACCTGCCCCAGGCCCGCATCCTGGAGCAGGCCATCCAGGAAGCCTATGCCGCCCGCTACCTGGGCAAGAACATCCTCGGCTCCGGCTTCGATCTGGATCTCATCCTCTACATCGGCGCCGGCGCCTACATCTGCGGCGAGGAAACGGCCATGCTGGAATCGCTGGAAGGGAAAAAGGGCTATCCACGGCTCAAGCCCCCCTTTCCGGCGGTGATCGGCCTGTACAACTGCCCAACCATCATCAACAACGTGGAAACCATCGCCAACGTACCGGCCATTGTGGAACGCGGCGGCGATTGGTTTGCCGGCCTGGGCCCGCCCAAGAACGGCGGCACCCGCCTGTTCGCCGTCAGCGGTCATGTCAAGCGGCCGGGCTGCTATGAACATCCCCTGGGCTATCCCCTCAAAAAGCTGCTCTATGAAGACGCCGGCGGCATCCTGGACGATCTGGCCCTCAAGGCGGTCGTTCCCGGCGGGTCGTCCGTGCCCGTCCTCACGGCGGACGAGATCGACATCAATCTGGATTTCGACAGTGTCCAGGCGGCCGGTTCCATGCTCGGCTCCGCCGCCATCATCGTCATGCACGAAAAGACCTGCATGGTCAAGGCCACCGAGCGAATCATCAACTTCTACAAGGAAGAATCCTGCGGCCAGTGCTCCCCGTGCCGCGAAGGCACCGGCTGGCTGCTCAAGATCATCCAGCGCATCCTGCGGGGCGAAGGGGTCGTGGCGGACATCGATCTGCTCTACGACGTCTCCGAAGGGATTCTGGGCAATACCATCTGTCCGCTGGGTGATGCCGTCGCCATGCCGGTCATGAGCTACGTCACCAAATTCCGCGATGAATTTGAATACTTCATTGCCCACAAAAAGAGCAAAACCGAGGAAATGGTCAGTTGAGTATGGAAAAAGTCACCATTACCCTGAACGGGCAGCAGATCGAAACCACAACGGACAAGACGGTGCTCCAGACGGCCCTGGACAACGGCATCCACATCCCCCATTACTGCTACCACCCCGGACTGTCCATCGCCGGCAACTGCCGCATGTGCCTGGTGGAGATCGAGGGGATCCCCAAACTGCAGATCTCCTGCAACACCTATTGCCGCGACGGCATGGTGGTCCACTCCACCAACGATCGGGTCCGCAAGGCGGTACGCCAGGTGCTGGAGTTCCTGCTCGTCAATCACCCGGTGGACTGCCCCGTCTGCGACCAGGCCGGCGAATGCTGGCTGCAGATCTATTACATGACCGTCGGCCAGTACGACAGCCGCTTCACCGGCAACAAGGTCATCAAGCACAAAAAAGCGACCCCTATCGGCCAGTGGGTCATGCTGGACCAGGAACGGTGCATCACCTGCTCCCGTTGCGTCCGGTTCACCCGGGAGATCAGCCAATCCAACGAAATGGTGATCTTCAACCGCGGCGATCATTCCGAGATCAACACCTATCCCGGGCGGGAGCTCGAAAACCGGTACTCGGCCAACATCATGGACATCTGCCCGGTGGGCGCCCTGACATGCCGGGATTTCCGCTTCAAGTGCCGGGTGTGGTACCTGGAATCGGCCGAATCCGTTTGCCCGTCCTGCGCGCGGGGGTGCAACATCTACATCCATCACAATCCGCATCGCCCGCACAAACGAAACGGCGCCCGGGTCATGCGGCTGAAACCCCGCTACAATCCCGAAGTGAACGACTGGTGGCTGTGCGATGACGGACGCTACAATTATGCCTTCATCGACCGGGACCGCCTGCGCCAATGTACGGTCCTCGCCGCTTCCGGACGGGAACAGCTGTACCTGCAAGAGGGGGTGCGCCGGCTGGCCGAACTGCTGCGCCAGACGCCTCCGCACCAGACACTCCTGCTTCTTTCGGCCCACAGTACCAACGAAGAGGTCTATGCCGCCCGCCGCCTCTTCCAGCAGGCCCTGGGCGGTCATTGCCGACTGCCGGATGAGGGGATCTTCACCGGCGATCAGGATGACCTGCTGATCCGCGAGGACAAGCATCCCAACACCGGGGGTGTGCTGCGGATTTTCGGCTGGCAGACGTCGGACCTGCTGCCCATGGCCGATCTGGCGGAATTCGTGGCCCGGAATGATATCAAGGTGTTGCTGGTCAACCGCCATGACCTGCCGGCGGAATTCCTCGGCCGGCTCGATCAGCTCGAATGCCGGCTGGTGTACCTGGGGACCAACAAGACGCCGGCCGCCGAGGCGGCCTATCTGACCTTCCCCCTGGCCACCTTCGCCGAAAAGGACGGGACCTTCACCAACTGTGACGGTCGGGTGCAGAGATTTCACGCCGCCTTCCCGCCCCTGGGTGAAGCCGCCCCCGAATGGGAGATTTACCACCGCCTGGCGGAACAGCTCGAACTGGACCTGTCGTTCCCCTCCGCGTCGGCCGTCTTCGCGCAGCTGAGCGGGCAGACTGCATTTTTTCAGAAACTGGCCTTCGAAGAAATCGGAGCATGTGGAGAACTGGGTGCCCCATGAATGAATACCTGATCATCGCCCTGAAAATCGTCTTCGTGTTGATGGCGGTCCTGAATCTGGCGGCCATACTGACCTGGATGGAGCGCAAGCAGAGCGCCCTGATGCAGGACCGTATCGGCGCCAACCGGGCGGATATTTTCGGCCTGCGGGCCATCGGCCTGTTCCATATCATCGCCGATTCGCTGAAGATGTTTTTGAAGGAGGATTTTGTCCCCCCCGGGGCGCAACGGTTCCTGCACACCGTCGCCCCCCTCATGTCGGCCTTCTTCGCCCTGGCGGTGGCGGCGTGCATCCCCTTCGGCAAACTGGTCCTGGCGGGCCAGACCATTTATTTGCAGATCATCGATCTGAATGCCGGCCTGCTGTACCTGATCGCCATGATGTCGTTCAGCATTTACGGCGTGTTCCTGGCCGGCTGGGCCTCCCGCAGCAAGTATTCGCTGCTGGGAGCATTGCGCGGCGCCTCCCAGATGCTGTCCTACGAAATCGCCATGGGCATATCCCTGATCGGCATCATCATGATCTACAGCACCCTCAGCCTGCGGGAAATGGTCTACGCCCAGGGCGAACTGCTATTCGGTTTTCTGCCGGCCTGGGGCATCTTTCTGCAGCCCATCGGCTTCATCATCTTCCTGACGGCCGGCATGGCCGAAACCAAGCGGGTGCCCTTCGATCTGCCCGAGGGCGAGTCGGAGATCATCGGCTACTTCACCGAATACAGCAGCATGCGATTCGGGCTTTTTTTTCTGACGGATTTCATCGAAGTGGCCCTGGTGGGCATGCTGGTGACGGTCTTCTTTTTCGGCGGCTGGCAGGTGCCGTATCTGCAGGATACCGGCTTTGTGTTCCCGTGGGGCGGCAGTCTGGCCATGAGCCCGCTGCTGGTCAGCCTGCTGGGTATCCTGGCGTTCGGCGTCAAGGTGATTTTCTTCTGCTGGCTGCAGCTGACCATCCGCTGGACGCTGCCGCGCTTCCGGTACGACCAGCTCATGAAACTCGGCTGGAAGTACATGTTGCCCCTGGCCATGGCCAATGTCATGGTGACCGGCCTGGTCCTGGTTCTGCTCGGTTGACGGGGCGCAGCGTGACGCACCGGCCCGCGGCCGGCAGTGGCGACGAACTTTCAAGAAGATAGAGATAAGCGATGCACAAAAAAGTCACCAACGAACTCAATTTCTGGCACAAAATTTATGTGCCGGAGGTTATCCGCGGCATCTGGATCACCAGCACTCACTTCTTCTCCAATTTGTGGGTCCACATCCTGCATGTCTTCGGCCTGGCCAAAAAACGCAAGGGAATGGTCACCTTTCAGTATCCGGAGGAGCCCCGGCCGCCGGCCCTCCGTCTCCGGGCCCGCCACCGCCTGATGAAGCGGGCCAACGGCGCCACCCGATGCGTGGCCTGCATGATGTGCGAAACCATCTGCCCGGCCCACTGCATCTACATCGTGGCCGAGGAAGATCCCGACCCGCGCATCGAGAAGCGTCCCAAGGTGTTCGACATCAATCTGGGCATCTGCGTGGTGTGCGGCTATTGCGTCGACGCCTGTCCCGAGGACGCCATCCGCATGGATACCTATATCGTGGAAACGTCCTCCTACTCCCGCGAAAACATGATCATCCACCTGGAAGACCTGATGAATCACGACAATCAGGACATGTACCCCCGCAAGTGAGCCTCTGCGCCGTGGCGGATGTCGCCGGCGCCTGCTCCACGTCAGTCTCCGGCCTCGCCTGGGCATGCCGCATTCTCTCGAATCCGGCCGACAACAACCGATGCGGAACCGGTCCGCCACGGAAATTTTGATTCCTGACCGGAAATGGACTAGAATACAAGGAACAGAAATCGCCGGATTCGGGGCACATCCTGACCGGACACAGGGAGAGCGTTGTCATGGATCAACAGCCGGATCTTGACCGGCTCGCGCGGCGGGCCCTGCTGACGGAGCCTGTCATCGGATTTTACGACACCCCCACGGCCGAGGCATTCGCACTCCGTAAATCGCCGGGTTCCGGCCATGCCTGCACCTTCGCCTATTACCGGTTCTGGCAAAAAGGCGGCTATCTGCACCTTACGGCCGAGCAGTTCGGTTGCGGCGGTGCCGGCTACTGGCTGTGCGGGCGGCCCGGACGGCCCCGTTCCGCTTTCATCGACTTTCTGGTCGGGGAGGAAGGCCTCAAGGCCAGCGGCCCCCTGATGGACCGTTGGCTGGACGCGCAACCGCCCTATCGCCAGGAACACCCGCACATTCTGATCGGCCCCCTGCAGCCGGACCAGTACGCGCATCTCAAAACCGTCACCTTTTTCGTGAATCCCGACCAGCTGAGCCTGCTGATGATCGGGGCCCAGTATCATGCCGCCCCGTCGGATCCGCCGCCGGTCCTGGCGCCGTTTGGCTCCGGATGTCTGCTCCTGGTCTCGGCCTTCCCGGACCTGACCATCCCCCAGGCGGTGGTCGGGGCCACCGATATCGCCATGCGCCAGTATCTGCCCCCGGCGGTGTTGGCCCTCACCGTAACGAAACCGATGTTCGAGCGGCTGTGCGCGCTGGATGAAGACAGTTTCCTGTTCAAGCCGTTCTGGCGGAATCTGGCGCAAGCCCGTGGCCTGACCCTGGAGTGAGGATTACCCTCATGCATGATGCCGACAAAAAAGGCATTACACCCGTTGAGCTGAGCCTGGTGGACGGCGGGCTCGGCTTCCGGACCCCGTCGGGAACCCTCCAGCTGTTCGTGCAGTATCATCTGTCCCGGGTCCGGGCGCTGGAGGCCCTGGTGATCGAGGAAGACACCTATCTCGTCCTCAGCACCCCCCATCAGCAGATTCAGGAAACGGCTCATCCGGTCCGCGTCATTCATCGGGCGTACAGCGCCGAGCCGGAGATGCCGGGGGCCGTCATCGTCAAGGCCGGCAATCCCCTGCTCCTTCTGGCCGTGGTGCATCACCTCAGCTATGATCCCACCTTCAGCGAGGAGTGGATCAGCCTGGCCCTGGAAAACGTCATGTGTTTTTGCGCCGCCCGGCAGATCCGCACTCTGGGGATGCCTATTTTGGGAAGTGTCTACGGGGCGTTTCCGGCCCACCGCTTTCTCTCCCTGCTGCGCGGTGCGCTGGAACGGCGCGCACTCCCCGGCCTGAAGGAGATCTGGATTCAGGCCTATCCGCATGAAACACGGCATATACTCAGCCTGCTCAATCTGGAGTTTGGTCATGGAAAAAATCAGAATCGGCATCAGTAGCTGCCTGCTGGGTGAAAAAGTCCGCTTCGACGGCCAGCACAAATGGGACCGCTACATCACCGGTACCCTGGGCCAGTTCTTTGAGTGGGTGCCCGTTTGTCCGGAAGTGGAATACGGGCTGCCCATCCCCCGGGAAACCCTCCGGCTGGTGGGTGACCCGCTATCGCCGCGTCTCATGACGGGCAAAACCAAAATCGACCATACGGACGGCATGCTCCGCTGGGCCGAAGGCCGCCTGGGCGAACTGGCCCACGCTGACCTGAGCGGATTCATTTTCAAGAGCAAATCGCCCAGTTCCGGCATGAGCGGAATCAAGGTGTACCGGGCCGAAGACGGCATGCCCGTCGGTCGCGGAACCGGCATTTTCGCCGGCGCGTTCATGCGCCGGTTCCCGCTCATCCCCGTTATCGACGAGGGCCGGCTCCATGATCTGAAACTGCGGGAGAACTTTATCGAGAAAGTGTTCGTCTATCACCGCTGGCAGCAATTCATGGCCGGCGGCCCCACCGTCGGCCGGCTGGTGGAATTCCACACCCGCAACAAGCTGCTGCTGATGTCACACAGCCCCAGGCACTACAAGCTGATGGGCCCGCTGGTGGCCCGGGCGCGCCAGGTTCCGGCCGAGGAACTGTACGGGGAGTACGTGGGCCTCCTGATGGTCGCCTTCGCCCTCCAGGCCACCACCAAAAAGAACACCAACGTGCTGCACCATATCGTGGGCTTTTTCAAGAAACACCTGACGGCCGGGGAAAAGCAGGAATTGCTGGAGGTGATCGACAACTACCGGCTCGGCTACCTGCCGCTCATCGCGCCCATTGTCCTGATCAACCATTATGTCCGGAAATACGATGTGGATTATCTGCAGCAGCAGACCTACCTGCAGCCCCACCCTCTGGAACTGCAACTGCGCAATCACGTCTGACACCCTTGCCGGATGGCCCGGCACCGGGGGGACCGAACATGGATGATCAGCGACCCCGGCCGCCGAAAATGGACCCCAGGATTCCCCGGACGATCTGGCGGCCGACCTGGCTGCCCACCGAGCGGGCGGTGCTCTTGGCGAACGATTCCAGCACCGTATCGCTGCGCCGCCGGGTGGTGCGTGGTTTGGCGGCCGCCGCCTGCCGGGCCGCGGCCTCCTGCCGGGCGGCCAGTTTTTCCGCCCGCTGGGTCAGTTTTTCATAGGCCGATTCCCGGTCCACCGCTTTTTCATAAAAGCCGTACACCACGGACCGGCGGATGACTTGCTGCCGCTCCGCCTCCTCGATGGGCTGGAGCCGGCTGTGGGGCGGACAAACCCAGCAGCGCTCCACCACCGTGGGTGCGCCTTTCTCGTCGAGACAGGAAACAAGGGCCTCGCCGACGCCCAGCTGGGTAATGGCCTCTTCGGTGTTCAGCGCGGGATTCTGACGAAAGGTCTGGGCGGCGGCCCGGACCGCTTTCTGGTCCCGAGGCGTGAAGGCCCGCAGGGCATGCTGGATGCGGTTGCCCAGCTGACCCAGCACATCGTCGGGCAGATCGAGCGGATTCTGGGTGACGAAATAGACGCCGATCCCCTTGGACCGGATCAGGCGCACGACCTGTTCGATCCTGTCCAGCAGCGCCCGGGGCGCCTCTTGGAAAAGCAGATGCGCCTCGTCGAAGAAGAAGACCAGCCCGGGTTTTTCCGGATCGCCCACCTCGGGCAGCTCCTCGAAGAGTTCCGAGAGCATCCAGAGCAGGAAAGTGGTGTAGACCTTTGGCGACAACATCAGCTTGTCGGCGGCGAGGATACTGATCAGCCCGCGCCCCTGGGCGTCGGTCTGCATGAAATCCTGGATGCTGAGAGCCGGTTCGCCGAAGAACAGGCCGCCCCCGGCCTCCTCCAGGGTCAGCAGCCGGCGCTGGATGCTGCCGACGCTGGCCGGTGAAATATTGCCGTACTCCAGGCGGAATTCCCGGGCGTTTTCGCCGACAAACTGGGCCATGGCCCGCAGATCCTTCATATCGAGCAGGAGCAGTCCGTTGTCATCGGCGATTTTGAAGATCAGGCTCAGAATCCCCGACTGGGTTTCATTGAGATCCAGCAGCCGGGACAGCAGCAGGGGCCCCATCTCGGAAATCGTTGTCCGAATTGGATGTCCTTGCTGGCCATAGACATCCCAAAACATGACCGGATATCCCTCAAAGGCGAAGTTCTCCAGTCCCAGCATGCCGATCCGCTCATTGACCTTCTTGTGATCCCCCCCCGGGCGGACGAGACCCGACAGGTCACCCTTGACATCGGCCATAAAGACCGGGACCCCGCTGCGGCTGAAATGCTCCGCCAGTACCCGCAACGATACGGTCTTGCCGGTGCCGGTGGCGCCGGCGATGAGTCCATGACGGTTGGCCATCCGCGGCAGGAGCACGACGTCCCGCTCCCCGCGGCCAATCAGATAAGGTTGGTGTGCCATTCCCATAGTGCTTCCTCGAGATGAAATCGGGTTTCCCGGTTTGCCCCACAGAGTGTAACGGCATCCGGTGCGGATTTCAACGGAATTATGCCCGGGCCACGGTGGCCCACCGCCCGCCCCGGGTCCATGGCGCGCGTCCGCCGGGCGGCGATACGGTGCCTGTTTCACGTAATGGCCCATGGGACCTGCGGGCCGTTCATGGAGAGAACTTGATTCCCTCTTTTCTTTGCGCTATATATGTACTGTCGAGATCAAACATCGAGTCAACGAGCTATTTATCTCATAATGACAAGGAGAAGGAATCATGTCCAAGAAAGTGCTGGTCGCCACCGTCAAGCCGTTCGCTCCCGCCGCCGTGGAGCAAATCCGCCAGGTGCTGGATGAGGCCGGTTATGAACTGCGCCTGCTGGAATCCTATGCCGATGCGGCTGAACTGCACCGGGCGGTGGCCGATGTGGATGCCCTGATCATCCGCAGCGACAAGGTTACGCCCGGGGTGCTGGCGGCCGGAAAAAACCTGAAAATCGTGGTCCGGGCCGGCGCCGGCTACGACAATGTCGACCTGGAAGCCGCCACGGCCAACGGCGTGGTGGTCATGAACACGCCCGGCCAGAACTCCAATGCCGTCGCCGAGCTGGCCTTTGGGCTGATGTTGAATCTGGCCCGTCGTCACTACACGGGCAAGGCCGGCACGGAACTGCGCGGTAAAAAGCTGGGCATCCACGCCTACGGCAACGTCGGCCGTTGTGTGGCCACCATCGCCCGGGGATTCGGCATGACCTGCCATGCCTACGATCCGTTCATCGACGAGAGCCTCATGGTGAACGACGGCGTGATCCCGGTAAAATCCCGGGAGGATCTGTACCGGACCTGCGACTATGTTTCCCTGCACATTCCGGCTGTGACGGACACCATCCGTTCCATCGACTACGACCTGATGTCGGGGATGAAAAAAGGCGCCGCCCTCATCAACACCGCCCGGGCCGAAGTCATCGATGAAACGTCCCTGCTCCGGGTCATGGCAGAACGGCCGGATCTCATGTACGCGTCCGATATCGCGCCCGACTGCAAGGACGAACTGGCGGAAAAGTATCCGCAGCGCTGCTTTTTCACCGCGAAGAAAATGGGTGCCCAGACGGCTGAAGCCAACATCAACGCCGGCATCGCCGCCGCGAAGCAGATCGTCGGCTTTTTCGAGCAGGGCGACACCACTTTCCAGGTCAACTGACCGCCCGCCGACCCGGCGTCCGACTGGACCCGGGTCGACCCGGCCTTTTGGCACACCATCCGGATGCACCCGTCGCGCCGGCAGAGCGGCAAGGCCCGGCCTCCCCTCTCCATCACGACAGTCGCCCCGGCGTGCCGTACGGGTTCAGGCGCCGGTACCGGGAGAACATCGGCATGTATCGCACGCCCGCACTCCTCATCAGACAGCTTCCGCACCATGCCGTGACCGGGCTGGTCCTTCTGCTGCTGCTGTCGGTGAGCATCGCCGGATCACTCTCCCCGGAACAGCTCCGACAGCGTTTGCGCGGCACCTGGTCCGGCGCCGGCGTGACCATCGTCATCCTGGACCATCAGGCCGCCATCTTCGGCGGCCGGAAATGCCGCTACATAATCCGGGAGGACATCATCCAGTTTCAACCCGAGGATGACGCCGCGAATTTCGCCAATTACCGCCTGCAGTGGCCGGATGCAGACACCCTGGTGCTGCATCATCCGTCCGGAACATCCTATTCGCTGCGCCGGGTCAACGGCGGCGGTTCCGCCACGGGTGCCGCCGTACCGTCACCCGCCATCCCTGCCCCGCCGGCGGCCGACACCTCCGTCGCCGTTTCCGATGACGGCACCTGCCGCCTGCCGTTGCCGGCCGGTTACGCCATTCGCAACAGGCAGACGCCGTCGGGCTTGCAGACCACGGCCTCGGGACTGCAATACCTGGCCGGCCGGGAGACCCGTGAGGTGCGGTTCGGCGGGCAGAAGATCGCCCGGCTGACCGCCTTCCACGGCGGGCTGCGTTTCCCGGGCGACCGGCCGTTCCCTGAGCTGGCCGAGGAACTGTTCCGCGAATTCATGAGGACGGACATTCTCGAGGACGGCACCTATCACCTGGCCAGACCGGCCCTTTCCCGGCGCGAGGGCGATGGCGTCCGGATCACGGTGGAACTGGCGACGGATTACGGCCTTCGCAAGCGGGTCAGCTATCTCGATGCCAGCCGTTGGGCGGAAGGACGGCCGGTCCGGACCATCACGCTGACGGAATGTGAATTCTTCGATGACGGACCCCTTTTCCGGATCATGGGTTTCCAGATCGCAGGCTTCGGTGAGCTGCTCGTCGCCGGCCGGGTGATCTTCGCCCTGGACCAGGCGGAGCATGAGCGGCATGGCGCCTCCCTTCTGGCCGCGGCGGCCGGGATCCATCTCCGCAAACCGGGCCGGAATCAGGCGCTCGAACAGGCCCTGGTGGGGCTTTGGACCCGCAGCAGCGCCTACGGCAGCGGCCCGGCGGGCAGTCCGGCCGGCCATGTGGTGAGCCATCTTACATTTTTCAACAACAATACCTTTCTGCGCCGGACCCATGTCACCGGTGACGGGTCGACAACGGTGACCGGCCGGCAGCTGGAGCGTTTTTTCGTGTTCGGGCATCTCATTGTCTATGAGACTGCCGACGGGCAGACGGAATCTTATCCCGTGCGCCTGGATGGACGTGTTCTGACCATCGGACCTTCGTCTTATGTCCGTGAGTGAAAAACCCTCACCGGGAGAGTTCTTATGAGACACATTCTGTTGGGCGGTGTGCTGATCCTGCTATTCATTTTGGCCGGCCTGGCCGCCGAATTGCCAATGCTGGAAGGTGAGATGACCGCCGCCGAGATCCGCCGGCTGTTGCCCGAATATGACGCCGCTTTCCACGAGTACAGCCCCGCGGCCGACATCGTCGGGCAACTGTCTTTCCCCGAGGATATGGAAATCTATGTCGTATTCGGATCCTGGTGTTCCGACAGCCTGCACCATGTACCGGCGTTCATGAAGATCCTGCAAGCCGTTTCGTTTCCCCCGGAGAAGACCATCTACATTGCCGTCAACCGGCAGAAGGAGGACCCGGAAGGCCTCAGCGCCCCCTTTAACATCGAACGGGTGCCTACCTTTATTTTCCTGCAGGGTGGCCGGGAGATCGGCCGGATCGTGGAAAATCCCGAAACATCGCTGGAACAGGATACGTTGAACATCCTCGCGAACCCATAGATCGCTCGCGGGGAATTCGCGGCCGCTGGCGGACGGCCGCTCTGCACGACCCGGCGGCCGCCGTCTAATCGACCTGGTCCGGGCCATCCGTGCCCCACGATCATGCCCGGCGGGCGCCGGGCCGGTGCCCTGGGGGCAGCCCATGCACGGCCATGAGCGGGGAAGATCCTGTTCGGCCGCTGTCATCATCCATACATGGAGTCGTTTATGTTACTGGTTATCTTACCGTTCGGCAAAAAAGCCAAGGAATTGCGTCAGGCCCGGGAGGACCTGTCCAACGGACGGCTGGAAGAGGCCCGGAAAAAATTCCGCCAGTTGAAGCAAACACAGGGACTGGTCGACATCGGCCGGGAGTATTTCCGCCAGAACCGTTACCGTCGCGCCCTGGAACTCTTCGAGGAAGGCGGTTTCAGCCGGGGCATGCAGGACGTGGCCGACAGGTTTCTTCAAATGGGAAATTACAAGGAGTGGGAACGGACAGTCCGGCGCCTGACCGATCCGGTGCCCGCGGACACGTACCTGCTGGCCGGCCGTCATTTTTTCACTGAAGGCGATCTGGAGGCCGCGGAGAAGGCCTTCACCTCGGCCGGGGACGACACCTGGCTCCGGCAGCTGGCTGAAGCCTATCTGCAGAAAAACGACCTCTCCAACGCCGTACGCCTCTATCGCCGCCTGGATGCGGCGGCCGATCTGGATGCAGTGGCCGAAACCTACCTGCAACACCGGAAACTGGACCTGGCGGAAAAGCTCTTCACAGAAACGGGGAACAACGCCGGTTGCCAGCGTGTGGCCGAGGAACGCCGCCGGCTGGCGGCCGGTGAAAAATAGACGGCCTTGCTCCGCCCGGTACAGGCGGTTCCGGCTCCCCGGCGGGCATCTGTTTGTCACCTCCCGGCGTCTGGACCTCACTCCGGCGCCAGGAACAGGCGAACATTGAGCTCCTCCTTTCGACGGGCCAGCCATTCCGCCAGCTCCCGGTTGATTTTGTGCTGACGGATGATCTCCTGGATCCGGTCCCGTACCCGTTCCAGCGGGGGGATGGACGCATCGGGGTCCAGCGCCGGCAAAAACTCTTCCTCGTAATAGCGGCGGACCTCCTCCGGAGCCACATAGACCATGGGGCTGAACTGCACAGCGGTAAACAGCATGACCCGGGCCTGCCGTCGCAGCAGGCTTGTCCATTCCTCGTCGGTGATCCCCAACTCGGCGCGCATCCGGTCCAACGCCTCGGACCCGCCGGCGGCCAGAGCATAAATGTTGCGGATCTCCTGCGCCGCCTCGCTCACGTTTGCCGGGGTGTTGCCCTCGGCGATCTGCAGCCAGATGATCTCCTGTTCCACCAGCAACCGGGCAGCCTCCTGCAGGAGCTCCGTCTCCGCCCGGTCCACCAGCCGTCCCCGCTGCAGGCTGGCCGCCATGCGGACTTCGCGCAGGGTAATGGGATTCCCGCCCACATCGGCCACGACCTTGTTGAGCAGCGCCGCACGTACCAGAGGCCCCGCGAGCAGCAGGCACAACACCAGCAGCCACCGGCAGCCGATCCGCCCCGGGCAGGGCCGGCCCGATGCCGTCCCGGCGGCCATGCCGGAATCGGCTCTTGTTCTGTATGTGCCGCTCGCCAGATTCATGCGCCGTCTTCTCCTGTTTCCGCCATCAAAAAGCATGGCCGATGGTGAAAAAGAGCTGGTTGTCCCGCTCATTGGGGATATCCTTCAGCGAATAACCAAAATCGAACCGGACGGGGCCGAAACCCGTGTTCAAGCGCAGCCCGAGCCCCACGGTGTGGGAGATATCATCCCACTGGATGTCGGAGAAACCCCGAAATACGTTGCCCGTATCGTAGAAAGCAGACCCACCCAGAATCCAGAACAGGGGAAAACGCAGTTCCACGTTGCCGATGAGCAGGGTCTTGCCACCCAAAGGGCTGCCTGTCACCGGGTCCAGTGGCCCGGCCCGGTCCACCCGGTACCCGCGCAGGGTGGTGGGCCCGCCGGCGAAGAAACGCTCGCTGATGGGCACCTCCTCTACGCCGGCGATGGTGAAAATGTTGCCGAACCGGAACGAGGTCGCCAGCACCAGAGAGCGATGCAACTCGAAGTAATGCTGGTGCTGGAAAAAGGCCTTCACGAAACCGGTATCGGCCCCGAAGATCTTGGGCGCAAACATCAGATCGGCGGTGGACAGACTGCCCCGGGACGGATCGACGATGTCATCCCGCCGGTCGTACTGCATGACCACTCCGGCCGCCGTCAGGTCAATGGGCGCCTCATCGCGGGTGAGTTCACCGGGATCGATACTCTCCTGGATGTCGTAGTTCTGGATTTTCTCATATCCCAGACGGAAAATCAGACGCAGCCGGTCGGTCAGCTCCCGCGTGGTCTGGGCGAAGATGGTCGCCTTGCGGGACGTGAACGAGATACGCTCGTTCCGTTCGAGGAACAGCGTCAGGCTGATGGGAAGATCACCGGGGAAATAGAAGCGGTCCAGCAGGGACGCCTGGAAACGAACCAGCCGGCCGCTGGCCCGCAGCAGCAGGTTGAGATTCTGCCCCATGCCCAAAAAATTGGTGTCGGACCAGTCGACGAAACCACGCAGACCCTCATATTCGTTATAGCCGAAACCGTAGCCGAAGGTGTAGCGGGGCGCTTCCCGCAGCTGCAACACGAGGTTGGTTTCGTCCTCCTTGCCGCCCACCGGGTAGATCTGGACGCCGACCTTGTCGAACAATCCGGACCCGTACAGCCGCTCTTCCGTCTGGTAGACCCGGTTCATTTCCAGGGGACCGTCGGCTTGCAACGTGATCAGTTCCGCCAGCACCTTTTCCCGGGTGGCCAGTGAGCCGATCACCACCATATTGCGCAGCTCCTTGGGGCCCGAATAGCTGGCCGTGGTGGTGACCATCACCTGCTGCTCCTGCAACGTCTCCTCCAGCTGGAGATTGTCCACGACATATCCCTGGGCGGAGAGATGCTCCAGCAGGGCGGCATTGAGCTGATCGGCGACCGGCCGGGTATAGATCTCGCCGATGAGTGCGACCACCGGCGCGGGCATGTCGCCGAATCGCGCCTGCTGATCCGCGGCCCAGTTGACCTGCGCCAGCCGATAACGGGGACCTTCATCGATGGTGATGATCATGTCATAGCCGTCCGCACCCGTCTCATCCCGTCCGGTGACCTGGACGGTGAGAAATCCGTTTTCCCGGTAATACATGGCGATCCTGCCCGCCACCTCAACCGGCGTCGTCGTCATCAGGCCGCCGCGGTCGGCCTCCACGCCGATCCTGTCCAGCAGCTCATGGTAGGGGTATGCCTCGTTCCCTTCCAGGATCAGGCGGAAATGATCCACTTTGGGCCCCGGGGTAACCTCGAAGGTCAACTCGAGACGGTTCTCCGCCGGCATATCCCGTCGCCGCGAATCTACCCGCACCTCGGGGTAACCCTCCATACGGTAATACTGGCGCAGGTCTTCGCGGCTCAGTTCTTCGGCGAATTCCGAGACATCGGTGAGACGATAGATGGCCAGAGTTTCCTCGATGGTGTTCGGTGTAAGAAAAACCCCTTTCACCTCGACTGTAACATGCGCACCGGTATCCACATTGAAAATGACGGACATGAATCGCGGCAGGCTCTCATGGGGCGTGATGAATGACTCGATCTCCACCGCCGGATAGCCGGCGTCAAAATACGCCTGGCGAAGGGACTCCCGCATATCGGCCAGCTCTTTTTCCGAATAGAAGCGGTTGCGCAAACGTCGCGCCCGGACCTGGGCCTCCGGTAGCGGGTCCTCCCCCCGGGCGTCCATCACCTCGACATCGCGAAAACGGAACCGCCGTCCTTCATCGACCTCGATGTACAGGGCCAATCCCCTGTCCATGACCTCGGTGCGCAGGGTGACCGCGGCCGCCAGATACCCCTCGGCGCGATAGGCATTGACGATGCGGCTGCGGGCCGGCTCCAGCATCTCCGGCATGACGATGGTGGTCACGGGCATATTCAGAAGTTCACCGAGGCGGCGCTGGCTCAGCGAATGAACACCGCGCCAGTGGATCTCGATCAGTTCGCCGCGGCAGTGGCACCGGAAGAGAAGCCTCTCCCCGGATCCGATTTCCTCGCGAAACACTTCGATCTGACTGAATACGCCCAGCTTGTACAAATTCTTCAATGCGTTCTGCAACTGATAGTCATCGATCAGCTCTCCTTCGCGAATCCCGGTCACGCGGCGCAGATCCGACTGATCCACATACTGGGGCGTGAAAGGCACAAATTCGAATACCAGCCGGGGCGCGACGAAGGTGCCCCCCCAGACGCACCGGGTGACCAGCCAGAACAGCGCCAGGGCAAGGAGCCGGCGGCCGGATCGTTGTCGCGATCTCATCCTGCCTTTGGGCACGTGTGTTTCCATTCCATCCATCAGAAGCACGCTCAGATCCTGGTGTGATTCTTTTCATCCGCGGCGCGGCGATGCGCCGGACATCGGTCAGCGAAACCGTCGACGAAACCGGAAATCCAGTCCCAGATACCCTTTCTCGTCCTGTGAGGCGATAACGGTGACCCGCCGCGACAGACGGTACTCGATGAACACCAGATCCTGTTCCTCGCCCGAGATGCTGCGTGAGTAGGTAACGTACAGGTTGGGCGATATCTGCTCGCCCACCGTTACCCGGGCCGTGGGATTGGACTGGGAAGAGGTCCGGTAGGTATCGATGGAGACAGTATCGACACCGATAACCCGTTTCAGACGCTGACCCACCGTCGCCGACAGCACCTGGCTCAGCAGCGCCGTCCCTTCGCCGTAGGACCCCTCTCCGCTCGTCTGCGGGGACGTGGTTGGCAAATATCCCATGGTGATGAGGCGGACGATATCCACCGGCGGCAAGCTGGGCACGGACGTCAGCCGCGTCTTGAGCTGGGCGATGGTGCCCTCGAGATTGAGCTGCACCGAATAATCCTTGATATCGGAACTGAACACGAACGACAGTTCGGGATCGATGCGCGACGGGTTGTTGAACAAAACATTGCCACGGTCCACCGTGAACCGGTTCATCTTGTATTTGACTTCGCCCGAATTGACCAGCAGATTGCCCCGCACCACAGGATTGGCCAGATTGCCCCGCAGCTGGAGGTCGATACTGCCGGTCAGATTGATCTGGTCCGTTTCCAGCCGCAGGGAGCGGTCGCCGCGGATGTTGACGTTCAGGGTGGTCCGTCGCAAAAATTCCGATGACCCGGTTTCCGCGGCCCCGACATCCAGCTCGGCCATCAGGGAGATGAATTCGGGCAGATCGAGATTGTTCTGCAGCGACCAGCGATCCACCCAAACATCGCCCCCCAGTACCGAGCCGGTAGTGCTTCCGGAAAAGCGCAAATTGGCGCTGGCTTCTCCGTAGAAGCCCTCCGGAAAAGGCAGGGCCACATCATCCATCCGCAAGGTGACATTCCAGCGGGCCGGGCTGAAATGATCCAGTTGCAGCTCGCCGCTGACCTCCGCTTCGCCATAGGGCGTCACGAGGGCGATATCCTCGGCGCGCACCAAATCGTTGGACAGCCGCAGGCTGCCGCTGATATTGGTCAGGGGCAGTTCCAGCGCCTTCACCTTGAAGGAGACCTGGTTCAGCTCCACCTTGCCGTTGAGGGACGGATTGGCCGGATCTCCCTGGACAACAGCCTCCACGGAGACCACACCGGACGGATAGATGTCGGGCAGAAACGGCTGCAGTACATCCACCTGGGCCTGGCCGCGAGCGACGAACTGGAGGTCGCCCGGCGGGAAGAGATTCATTTGCCCATCCAGATTAAAGACGTTGCCGTTGATGTCGATCCGGGCCGCGTCCAGGGTCAGCCGCCCCTTCTCGACGGACGCATTGAAGGTGCCCACATTCCGGATATGCAGATGACGGTATTGACCCTGTATATCGGACAGCTGGGCGTTGACCTGCAGATCCTCCAGGGTCCGGAACGGGTAGGTGGTGAACACCTGGCCCGTGACCTGCCCGCTGAATTCATCCAGCAACGGATCCTCAAACAGCTTCAGAAAGGGCTGGATGCGGACGTTGTCCAGAAAGGTCGTCGTCTCCAGCACCGGATTCTCGCCGAAGTGAACGGTGCCGAAGGTGTTGTACAGGTTCTCGCGGTAATCCGTCCGCAGCGAGAAGCCCACCTTGTGCCGGTCCAGCCGGCCGACCAGCCGGAGATCGCCGAACGGCTCATCGAAAAACCGGAACTGGGGTGACCGCAAGTCGAAAAAAACCTCGGGTGCGGTGGAGCTGCCGCGCAGACGGTACGTGCCGCTCAATTCACCCACCAGACCGATGTCCGAAGCACGCGGCATTTCCTGGACACTCACCCGGCGAATTGCGCCGTCTGCGTGCAAAACATCGGCCACGAAATCCCAGCGCCCGGCGCCGTCCAGCTGGAGATGGTCGTTGTGCAGCCGGAATTCGTTCAGGCGAACCTCGTTGCCCATCAATTCACCGGCCAGGGTGAGCCGACCGAATGGCTGATTGTCCACCACCAGATCTGTCAACCGGGCGTCGTAGCTGCCGTGCCACTCATCCTGGTCGCGGCGGACGTCCCCGGTGACGGTGAGCCGGGCGGCGACGCCGTCGGGGACACGCGTTGTCGGCTGACCGGCCAGGATGAACGTCAGGGTCCGCTCTACCGACCGGACCGGCAAGGAGTCCACCGTCAACGCCACCCGGTCGATTTCCAGCGCGGGAGTAATACGGAATCCCAGGTTGCCGGTGACCGAAGAAGAAGCATTCCGCAGGCGAATGTCCTCCAGCCGCAGCGCTCCCGGATCCAGATGCAACTGTAGATCCAGATGATGCCAATCTTCTTCCGCCACGCTGATCTGGTCGAGAGAAACCGTGGCGTCGATCACGGGGATACTGCCCGTCAGAGCAAAGCGGCCCGTCGCCTGAACCGGTCCCGCAAGAGTGATCTGCTCGAATCGCTGCTGGACGTCCGGCGGAATTTTGACCAGCTTGCCGATGAGGGGCACCAGAAAATCACCCTGCGGCGCCGCCACACGCAGATCATCCATAAATACATCGTCGCCGCGGACATAGCCGGCACCGGCTACATCCACTCCTTCGCCCTGCACGGTCCGGATATCGAAATTGATCTGGTTGTTGGAATATCGGATTCGGCCCTCGAGCACATGGCCGTCAAACGTGTCGGTTTTGTTGGGCAGCCCCACCCGGAACGATCGCACGCCCCCTACGAACTCAAGGTGTGGCGGCCCCGTAAACGGGATACGGCCGGTTACGTCACCGGCCACGGTGCCCCGCAGGGGATGCCGGACCAGCCGGTTGTTGAAGAATTCGGCCAGCGGTATCCGGCTCAGGTTCAGGTCGAGGACGATCTGCTCGGCACGGGCCAGGGAGACAGTCACCTGACCGGTCAATCGCCCTGCCTCGCCGATGCGGCATTCCAGATCCCGGGCGACGATCTCGCCGTCTTCCTCGTGCACCGACGCCTCCAGGGAACGGATCCGGCTGCCGTTCACCTGCAGCGGACCGCCGTGCACCCGGCCGTTGATTTCCGGCCAGCCGGGACCGTCGCCGGCGACGGCCACATTGAAACCGACCTTGCCTCCAAGATCCACCGGCAGTGGCCGGCCGGTGGCCGCCAGCAGCTCCAGATCACCTTCGCCGGTGACGACGAACTGATAGCGGATCTCCTCCCGGGGCAGGATCAGGCCACGCGCGCCCGCCCGTAACGCCGGCGATTCGAGCCACAAGGATGTGAGGCTGACCTTCTGCGGTTCGATACCGCAAACCAGGCCGGCCCCATCGAACCGGACAGTCTCCTCGTGCAGCCGGACCGTGGCCGGTCCCAGGCCCATCTCCAGCTCACGGTAGGCGCCGCCCAATTGGGAGAGCAGGCGAAAATGGAACGCCTCTACCTGGCAGTCCAGCGGGATCTCCGCATCGCGGACACGCAAACGGCCGCTGTAGAGCTGGACATTCTGCAGATCGAGGGCGAACCGGCTTTCTTCAGCGGTGCCCGCCGGTTCCTCCTCCGGCGACGGCCACTCGGTGGTCAGCAGGGTGAACGAGGGTTGATGGACGCGGACATCCTCGATCAGAATCTGGCCGGCCAGCAATTCCGCCAGGGACACATCCACTTCGAGACGCGGGATCTGGCAGTACAGGAGTCCCGTCCGCGACAGGGTGATATCCACCGCCGCGATCCGACCTTCCCACAGGGAGAGGTCCCAGTTCCGGGCCGTGAGCTGAAGATCAAACCGTTCATCAAGCCGGTCGGAGACCTGCTGCAGGATGATGAATTTGAGCAGGGGGGAATGCAGAATGGCCCCCAGAAAGAGTCCGAAAAAGAGGCAGTAGAAGCAGAACTTCAAAAATCGGCGTCGTCGCTTTTTGTTTTTTTCTTTCTTGGACATAGAGCTGTCACCACATGCATCTGCTCTACTTGTTGGATGTAACCGGGCCTTTCATGTTTCAGCAGGCAAAGAATGCGACACGCCAGGTGGACAGAACACCTGTTTAACATAAAACGCCCGCAATGACAAAGGTTTTCGCCAGGGGCGCCCGGCGGTTCCCGTCCACGACAGAAATGTCGAAGAGGCGACATTTTTTTCGAAACTTTCTTCGCGCCACCCACCCTTGCTGGACCCAGGTTTCCATTCAACTGACTCATACACAGAATGATCGGATTCCGCAGCCCTGTCCGGGCGGGATTCGGCGGAGCCAGGGAAGTCCCCTTCCCCTCATGGTACCGATCTTGCTATAATAGATGCGTGCGGATTGCGCACCCGCGCGGACACCATCATTTCGCACCACAGGATGGCACCATGACATGGAATCCGAAATACATGGCCGCAGCAGTCCTGTTGCTCTGCACGGCCTGCCCCGGATCATTCGCCGCGGACCAGGAGGTCCAGGGGCAGCAGCACCGCCATGGTCGCGGTCATCACCGGTTTGTCGATCGCGACGGCGACGGCATAGAGGACACATTCCAGCACCGCTACGGCCGCAAGCGGCTGCGTCGCCAGGTGGAGGCCCAGCTGCCCCTCATGCGCCGACTCCTGGCGCTGGACGACGCATCTTCCCTGCAGATGGTGTGCCGGCTCGATGAAATCCCGTCCGCCTACCACCCACAGCTCCGCAAACTGTACCCCGATTCCGTGCCGGCGCCACCCTCCCAGGTCATGGCCGAGGAACGCCAGATCATGACCCTCTACTACAGCTGGACGGATGCCGGCAACTGTTTGTATCGATGGTATTTGCTCACCCGCGGAAACGAAATTCTCCGCCTGGACGGGCGGCGGCTGCTGCCGCCGCCGGAGGATGAGACCATCACCGGCGCCGCCTGTCCGCCCCAAGTGACCTGGAACCAGACCGACCCATCGACGGAACGATGAAAACATCCCTTCATTTCGCCTGGCACCGTTCGGCCGCCCGGCGCCTACAGCCGTTCACCCTGGTTTGGCCGTTGCTTCTGCTGGCCGCCATCATCGGCTGGCTCGTCTATCTGGATTATCGGGATACGGAGAGCGAACTGCGCCGGCTGCTGGCCGAAAATGCCGATACCCTGCTGGACGCCTGTACCACCACCATCGTGGCCAACGAACAGGCTTTTGCCGCCGTGCACCGGGAGCTCGCCCGCCGCCTGGTGGGCAGCGCCCGTTTCCTGGCCCGCCGGGAAGCGACCCGGGAGCTGGGTACGGATTTTCTCGACGAATTCGCCGCCAGCAACGAACTCTTCCGCATCGATTTGTTCAGCGCCAGCGGCGCGCTGGACCGGTCAGTCCCTTCGTCTGCCCAACCGGCCATCCCCCCGGCCTGGCCGGCGACATTCACCCCCCTCTTTGAGGGCCATGTGACGGAGATGGTGGTGGGCACAGCGGAAACCCGCTACGGAAGTGACACGCGGTTCGTCGCCGCCGTGGCCCGGCGGAACGGGGGGATCATCGTCGTCAGCGTTCAGGGTGAGCTGCTGGATGATCTGCGGCGGGAGATGGGTCTCGGCCAGGCCCTGCAGGCCCTGGCCAGTCATCCTGCGGTGGCGTTTGTTTCAGTCCAGGATGAAGACGGCCCCATCAGCGTCAGTCCACCGGCGGAAACGATCCTGGCCATCGATACCGATCCTTTTTTGCAGCAGGCATTTGACGGGCAGGTCACGCGCACCCGCTTCGTCATGCATCAGGGCCGTGAAATCCTGGAGGTGGCCCGCAGCATTCTGATGGAGCCGGAGTACCGGGCCCTGTTGCGGCTGGGACTGACCCTGGATTTCTACCATCGGAATCTGGCCGATCTGGCCCAGCGGGACCTGATCCTGGGCTTCGCATTCTTTCTGGGCGGCGGCCTGCTGCTGGGGCTGGCGTACCGTGTTCAGAATTACCGGTTTCTTCATTCACGGTATATCCGTTCCCTGCGGATGGCGGGGCATATCATGGAAAACATGCAGGAAGCCATGCTGCTTCTCCGCGCCGACGGCTCCGTGACTGGCATGAACGAACGGGCCCGCGCCTGGTTCCATCTGCAGGAGGACGAGACTCCGGATCCCGAACTGCAACGAACGCTGGCTGCCGCCGGCATCCACCCCTCGCCAACGGAAGAAAGCAGCGGTTATCTGTCGTGGCAGGACAAGCTTCTGTTGTGCCGCAAACAGCTGCTGCCCGCCGCTCCCGCCGGCTCTACCCGGGACTGGTTGTTCCTGTTTCTGGACGTCACCGCCCAACAGCGTACTGAAGAGAAGCTGCGCCGCGAAGAGCGGCTGGCCGCCCTGGGCAGACTCATCTCCGGTGTGGCACACGAGATTCGCAATCCGCTCAATGCCTTGTCCCTTTCGGTGCAGACCATGGAGCGGCGACTTCGCCCCACGGCGGATCCCCGCACCGTGAACTCCATTCAGATCGTTGAGGAAGAACTTCGCCGCCTGGACCGGCTGGTCGAGGATTTTCTGGGCTATGCCCGGCCGGTGGTCCCCGACTCGGCCCGCGTGTCCCTGAAATCCCTGGTCGACGGCGTGATCCATCTGTTCGCCGCCACGGCGGCGGAAAAAGGGATCGGCCTGGCGGTCAATCCCGCCGCCGAATCGGCCTGGCCCTCCGTCCGGGCCGATGAGGAACGCCTGCGCCAGGTGCTGGTCAATATCGTCCGCAACAGTTTCGAGGCTGTGGCGCCGGGTGGCGCCATCCGCCTCGAGCTGCAGGTCGACCCGGATCAGTATCGGTTGTGTATTCTTGACTCGGGCCCCGGCTTCTCCGATCTCGCCCTGGGACGGGCCACCGAGCCGTTCTTCACCACCAAGGCCAAAGGCACCGGACTGGGCCTCAGCCTGTCGGAAGATATCCTGCGCCAGCACGGCTGGACGCTGGACATCGCCAATGCCCCCGCCGGCGGAGCCCAGATATCCATCCTCATTCCCCAAAGGAAAGATCATGAACCGGAAACACCAGATTTTGATCATCGATGACGAGGCCAACCAGCGTCGGCTGCTCGATGAATTCCTGCAGGACCTGGGATACATCACCGTCCAGGCCGACGGGGTCCGCCAGGCGCTGGCCGTGCTCGAAACGGAAACCGTCGACCTGGTGCTGTCCGATTACAAGCTGGGCGATGGCACCGGCGAGGAGATCCTGGATTTCATTCAGGAACACAACCCCCTGGTGCAGTTCATCCTGTTCACGGCCTTTGGTTCCATCCGGCGGGCCGTGGAATTCATGAGCAAGGGTGCCGCCGATTACCTGGCCAAGCCCCTCGACCTGGATGAGCTGGAGATCAAGATCCGCAAAATCCTGCAGCAGAAGACCATCCTGGAGGAAAACATCCAGCTGCGCCACTCTCTGGCCCAGCCGCAGCCCGATCTGCCCATCCTTCACAAAAGCCGGGTCATGGCGGAACTGCTCAACCTGGCCATGCGCTCCGCCCAGTCCAACGCCTCGATCCTCATCACGGGCGAAAGCGGCACAGGCAAGGAGATGCTGGCCCGGGCCATCCACGACGCCTCGCCGCGCCGCCAGGGGCATTTCATCGCCGTGAACTGTGCGGCCCTCAACGAAAATCTCCTGGAAAGCGAGTTGTTCGGTCACGAAAAGGGCTCTTTTACCGGCGCGGAGCGGCAACGGATCGGACGGTTCGAGGAGGCCCGCGGCGGCACCCTTTTCGTGGACGAAATCGGAGAGATTTCGCCGGCTTTGCAGGTGAAACTCCTGCGCGTACTGCAGGAGAAATGCATCCAGCGGATCGGCAGCAACGCCGCCATCCCGGTGGATTTCCGCCTCATCGCCGCCACCAACCGGCATCTGGAGCCCATGCTCACCGCCGGTACGTTCCGGACCGACCTGTATTACCGGCTCAACGTCATCCGTCTTCATATCCCGCCGCTGCGCGACCGCAAGGAGGACATCCCGCTGCTCGTGGACACCTTCATCCATCGCTACGCCCGGGAGAACCGCCGTCCCATCGAGGGCATCAGCCGTGACGCCCTGCACCTGCTGATGCGTCATGCCTATCCCGGCAACATCCGGGAATTGGAAAACCTCATCGAACGGGCGGTGGTCCTCAGTCGAACGACGCTCCTGCAACCGGATGATTTTCCCGAATTGTATCCCACCGGCCAGGAGACGGAAATCACTCGCCTGCGGGAACTGCCCCTGCCCGAGGCGCTGGAGTACCTCGAGCGGCGGCGCATCGAGGAGGCACTGGAGCAGGCGGACGCCGTCCAGACCCGGGCCGCCGAGCTGCTGGGCATCAACGAGCGCAACCTGCGCTATAAAATGGAGAAATACGGCATCCCGACCCGCCGTCGCCAATAGCTCTTTCGTCGCGCCAGCTGCCGGCCCATCCCAAAAACAGCATCTCCAGCGCAGAAGTTCCGGCCATGGCAAACCAAATTCCCTGTTTTCCCGTACTAGAGTATCGGGCCTGCCACCGTTCCGGCATCCGCCGGTCACGGCGTTTGCGGCGGCCCGGTCTCATTTGCGGGAGGTTTCATGAGATACGCTTTGCTTGGTATGCTGATGTTCCTGTTGGGGGCCATACCGGCGGCGAGCGACCGTCAGGCCGACGCGCTTTTTCGCGAAGCCCGGTTCGACGCCGTCGTAGCCATGCTCCAATCCACAGCAGAGGCACCCCTGGATCGGCATTCGGAACTCCTGTTCCTGGAATCCATGGCCCGGCTGGGCCGGGCCTTCGAAATCCGGCCGCGGATCCTGGAACTTCTGTCCGGGGAACCGCCGGCGGCCGACCTGTATGCCACGGCGTCCGCGGTCTTTCTGGCCGCCGGCGACATCCAGGCAGCGGAGCATTTTATCACGTTGGCCCAGGCTTTGGATCCGGACCACCATGGCGCCCTGCTGAACCGGACACTTCTCCTCATCGAGCAACAGCACCACGCGGCGGCGGAAGCCACCTGGGCCAAGGTCCGGCGGCTTTATCCCGCCCTGGCCCAATCCCGGCTGGGGATTCTGGTCAGCCGGCGCCTGTACCAGTCCAGCCGTAACCCGGACGCGCTGAGGGCCCTGCGGCCAGAAAAGAATATCGGGCCGGATGTCCCCACCCAAGGCGGCCCGGATACGGGGATCGATTCCATTTACGAGGATCTGCCGGCGGACACATGGTTTGCGGTGGATACGACCGGCGAGCGGGTATCCGTACCGCTGGTGAATTTCGGAGATACTTTTTACAAATGCCTGATCTACGAACATCAGGAGAAGCATTACCGCATCCTGCTCGACACCGGCAACGCCCCCGGCTGGACCCTGCATGAACCGGCCCTGCAATCCGTTCTCGTTTCCCGCAGGGGCGGGGGTTCCCGGATCAGCACCGGCTCGGTGGACCATGAACTCGACAGCTATCATCTCCGCACGGATCTGCTGGATTTCGGCTCTTTTACCGTGCAACATCTGACCGGATCCTTCTTCGCCAAACCGCGCGAGAATTACTTCGACGGGAACCTCAACCCCTTCTTCATCCGCAACCGCGTCGTCAGCATGGATTTTGTCCATAACCGGCTGCTCCTGCGGACGGCCGAGGCCTTTCGCGAAGACCGGCAGTCCTGGCCGGCGGGGACCTATGGGGAAGTTGCGGTCTACGGTCACTGCTGGCCCTTTATCCCCATCACCGTCAACGGCTACGCCCATGGGTTGGCCATGCTGGAAACAGGTGCCGAAGACATCAGTGTGAAGCTGGAATTCGCCCGCAGCATCCATCTGCCGTTGCAGGAAGCCGTGAAGGAATGGCGCGGCCAATCGTACAACTATCATCAGACGGATCTGACGGTGATGGTGGATACGCTCGTCTTTCACCGGCCGGCCAGCGAAGTGTGGCCGGTTCGCTTCCACGATCCCCTGACCGGCATGGCCGACCATGTCATGATCGGTCCGTGGGCGCTGGAGGGAAAATACATCCTGACCTTCGATCCATTTCAGCGGAAGGTTTACCTGCAGACGGCCCCTTCTTCAGTGGACGCCCCCTGATTATCGTCGGCGACGGGCCACTGTCCGGCTCGGGGGGGATTGGCGATGGCGATGGAGGAGGAAATTCAGGGCCCAACGGGCGGCCGCGGCCAGCGGTGGAGTATCCCGGACAGGCGGAATCAGTCGTCGTCGGCAGCAGTACGTCCCGGCCCGGCTTGTCCGGTATCGGCGACGGGGGTGCCGTTCTGCAGCCGGCTGCGGGTGAATCGTCGGTACAGCCAGAAACTCAGCCCGGTCAGCAGCAACAGCAGGATGACGGCCATGCCCAGGGCCAGCAGGTGCTCCCGCATAAAGACCTGGATCTGGTCCCGGAAGATCACCGTCAGCACTCCCCAGGTCCCGTAGCGGATGATACGTCCCAGAAAAACGGCCACAGAAAACCGGGTATAGCTGAATTTGAGTACGCCGGCCATGATGACGAACAGCTTGAAGGGCATGGGTGGCGGCAGAACGCACGGAACGAGGATGGCCCAGATGTCGTATTTCTCGAACCAGACCCGGGTTCTGACGACCACGGCCGCGGAAAAACGCTTGCGGATAAGAAGATCGCCCCCCTTCCGGCCCATGCTGAAGAGCATGAGCGAACCGATGAGGGATCCCACGGCGCTGATGAATACGAACCAGATGGTCCAGTAGGGTTTCAGATAGACAAACGCCACCAGCAGGATATCGTTGCCTTCAGGCAGGGAGAAAAAGGAGGAATCGACGATGGCCACGGCCCCCAGGATCAGGCCGGAAAGGAGCGGGTTGGCCTCCCGGGCGTAATCCAGGGCGGCGACGCCGGTGGTCTTGACGACGTCGGCGACGGTCCGGAAGTTGATGCCAATGACCAGCACCACCAGAACGAAAACCACGAGGGTGAAGAATCGCTTCTTCCGGTAAAACGGTTTTGCTTTATCCATAAACCTTTTACGAATGTTCTTCTGTGATCGGCAAAAACCGGGAATTCTCCTTGCCCGGCAGAAAGTAGATGAGCACCCGGCCGATGCGGCCGACGATCTCACCGGACAGGGCGGCGGCCAGTTCCTGTTCCGTTTCGGCCGCCGTGAGTGGCGCATTGTTGTTTATCCGGATCTTGAGCAGCTCGGACTGGGTGGCCGTCTGCTCGATCTGGGCCACCAGATCGGGCGACAGGCCTTCCTTGCCCACGAAAATGGAGGGCTTCAGGGCATGGGCCCTGCCTCGCAGATACTTTCTTTCCTTGCCGCTCAACATGATCCATCCCCGGTTTTTTCTGGATGTAAACGCAGAGTATACGGGATAGGCACCCAGGAATCAATAAAAACCTTTGCGCGGTCCGGTCCGACGGCGGGTGGGGCGACCGGACATGTCCGGCGTCGGCCGTCTCAGATCAGCGACTCGTACATCCTCTCCAGCTGGGAGCCGATACTGCGGTAGTTGTATCGCTCCTCCACCAGACGCCGGGCCTCACGGCCCAATGACTCGCGGCATTTGCGGTCCTGCAGGAGATAGCAGACACTCTCCGCGAATGTGTCCGGCTTGTTGCTCATGATGAGATGCTGGCCATCGAGGAAATCGAGCCCCTCACAGGCCAGGTCTGTCGCCACTACCGGTTTGCCCATGGCCATGGCCTCCAGCATCTTGACCCGCATGCCCAGGCCGAGCCGCACCGGTACGGCGATGACGCTGCATCGCGACAGGGCCGTGCGGATGTCCGGCACGAAACCGGTGACGGTGACGTCGGGACGATCGGCCAGCGCCGCCACCTCCGGCGGGGGATTGATCCCGATGACCTGGAAATGGGCGGCAGGGATCCGCTCCTTGACCAGGGGCAGGATATCGTTGACAAAATAGAGGACGGCATCGACGTTGGGGTAATGGTGGTAGGCCCCGAAAAAACCCACGGTGAACGGCTCCTCGTCCACATCCGCCAGCGGCGCAAAATAATCCGTATCCACACCATGGGGCAGCACGGCCAGGCGCTCGGTTTCGATATAGCCGGTCAAAGCCTGGGCCTCGGTCCGGTTCATGCAGATCACCCGGTCCATTTGCTGGAGAATCTCCAGCTCCCGTTTCATCATCTGCAGGGAATTGTAATAGTTCCTGATGCGGCGCAGCGGCTGCGTGATGAAGCTTCCCTGCCGCTGCATGGCCAGAAAGTTGATTTCATGCTCGGTAAGGACCGACGGCACGTCCGGAACCTGCTGGTGGAACAGTCCCATCTGGACGTATTCGTACTGCACCAGGTCCACTTTTTCCTTCTTGAGGATCTTGTCCAGCCGCCGGTTGAACTCCTCGGAGTGGTAATCGATGAACGGCTCAAAAGGGAAAAGATAAAACGGCCGCTTTTCGGGCAACGGCACGATATCCACCCGCTGGCACATCTTTTTCAGATCCTGGACCCGGGATTCGTCATCATGCCGGTTCAGAAAGGTCAGGAGAATGATCTTGTGCCGATTGTGCAGGTAATGAAGCAGCTCGAATATCCGGCTGCTGCCGCCGTGCAATCCCCGGCCGGGTAAATAAGCACTGAGGAACAGTATGCGCATAGAACCACTCAGAATGCGAGTAGGCCATTATAACCTGTTTTGCGGGCGGCACAAGTGCAAAAGGCATATTGAAACTTTGACCGGGTTCACGTATCATTCCTAATCAGGCGGAGGATTGTAAATGATACGCTTTGAGGATATTGAGGAAAAAGTCCGCCAGAACTACCCCAACGCTGACCTGGCTCTGCTCAAGAAGGCCTATGTCTTTTCGGCCAAGGAGCACGCCAACCAGTTCCGCAAATCCGGCGAACCGTACATGGATCACCCGCTGGAGGTGGCCAACATTCTGGCCGACATGGGGCTTGACCTGGTGGCGGTCACCGTCGGCCTGCTCCACGATATCGTCGAGGATACCCTGACCGATCTGGCGGCCGTGGAAAAAATGTTCGGGCCGGAAGTGGCCACCCTGGTGGACGGCGTCACCAAGATCAGCCAGATCCCCTTTACCTCCACCGAGCACAAGCAGGCGGAGAATTTCCGCAAACTGCTCCTGGCCATGAGCAACGACGTCAAGGTCATCCTGGTGAAACTGGCCGACCGCCTGCACAACATGCGTACCCTGCAATATCTCGAACCGGACAAGCGGGTGCGCATCGCCCGTGAAACCATGGACATCTACGCCCCCATCGCCAACCGGCTGGGGATGGGCAAGATCAAGGGCCAGCTGGAAGACCTGTCCTTCCTCTACCTCGAACCGGAAAAATACCGCGAAACCATCGCCATGATCGAGAAACGGCGGGCCGCCGGTGAACGGTTCATTCGCGAAGTAGAAAACCGCCTGTACGATTTGTCGGCCAAGCACCTGATCGGCATCGAGATCCAGAGCCGGATCAAGCGCGTGTACAGCGTCCATTCGAAGATGAGGCGGATGAAAGTCCCGTTCGAAAAAATCTACGACTTCGTCGCCGTCCGCTGCATCGCCGAATCCCTGCCCGACTGCTACACCCTCCTCGGCATCGTTCACAACACCTGGAAACTGATCCCCGGCCGATTCAAGGACTACATCAGTATGCCCCGTCCCAACGGGTACCAGTCGGTGCACACTACCCTCATCAGCGACAAGGGCATCCCCTTCGAGATCCAGATCCGCACCCGGGAAATGCACCGCCGGGCCGAGGAGGGGATCGCCGCCCACTGGAAATACAAGGAAGCCCGCTTTTCCCAGGATGACTCCGACCAGCGCTTCACCTGGTTGCGCCACCTGCTGGAATGGCAGAAGGAAGTGGAGGATCCCCACGAGTTCATCTCCAACCTGAAAGTGGATCTGTATCCCCAGGAAGTGTACATTTTCACCCCCCGTGGTGATGTCATCACCCTGCCCATCGGTGCCACGCCGGTGGACTTTGCCTTCGCCATCCATTCGGAAGTGGGCCGCCATTGCAGCCAGGCCCTGGTCAACAATGAACCGGTTCCTCTGGATTACCCCCTCGGCAACGGTGAAATCGTGGAAATCATCACCGCCCGGGACAGGCATCCCTCGCGTGACTGGCTGGGCTTCGTTCGCACGGCCAAGGCGCGCAGCCAGATCCGCCAATGGCTGAAGAGCCAGGAAACCATGGAATACAAGGAGCTGGGCCGGCAGATGCTCGAGAAGGAGGGGCAGCGTCACCGCCTGGCGCTGAAAGCCATCACCGGTCACCCGCAGATGCCGGAGAAGCTCGCCGGTCACGATCTGGCGGACATCGACGCGTTGTACGCCGCCATCGGTCTGGGTCGCATCATTCCCCGCCAGTTTCTGGAAACCCTTTTTCACGGGGAGCTGGAAGAAGAGACAGAGAAGGATGTGGTGGAAATCATCACCGACAAGGTCAAGAACGTCTTCCGACGCGGCGGGCCATCCTTCCAGGTCAGTGAGATCGACAGCGTCATCGTGGAACGGGCCCGGTGCTGCGAGCCGATTCGCGGCGAGGAGATTATCGGCCATTTCACACCCGGGCACGGCCTTATCGTCCATGCCCGCAACTGTGCCGCCCTGGAGAAGTCGTTCACCCATGCCGAGCGGCTGGTGGATGTCAGCTGGGGCAAGCCCGCCAAGGATGAGGTTTTCACGGTGACCCTGCAACTCAATTGCGCCGACCGCAAGGGGATGATCGCCGACGTGTCGAAGAAAATTTCGGAGCTGAACGTAAACATCCGCCGCTTCGACGCCCGGGCCGACGAGCGTCATCACGGCATCTTTCAGGTGACCATGGATGTTCAGGATATCAAGCAGCTGGAAAAAGTGGTGCGAATTCTGAAATCACTGAAGGACGTCGAGGACATCGCCCGCGTGGTGGATAACCGGATCCTGCAGACGTCGTGAGGTTTACTGTGCCCGGGAAGTAGCGGGCGGCTTGACGATTTTGCCGGAACGGACGCACCGGGTGCAGACCTTGACCCGCTTCACGTCCCCGTCGATCAGGGCCTTCATGCTATGCAGGTTCGGCTCGAATCGCCGTTTCGTCACATTGTGGGCGTGACTGACATTATGCCCGTACATGGGTTTTTTGCCACAAATATCGCATACCTTGGCCATTTTCTCCTCCGCTGAACCAGTCGTTCAAAAGTGAGTGATTATAACAAAAAGCGGATGACTGTCAACGATTTTATTCCCCGGGAGCCGCATTTCGTTCCGCCGTGGCCGGCGGCCCGCGGCCGTCCGGTCATCGCGGACCGAAGTGCCGTTCCAGCACCTCCAGAAAGGCGGTGGCGAAATCGCGCCGTTCCCGGGCCATGGCCCCGGCGATGCCTTCCCAGCCGGGATTGGCATTCACTTCGATGATCACCGGTCCCCTGGCCGGGAGCATGATATCCACGCCGGCCATGTCGAGATCCAGTACCGCCGCGGCCTGCCGGGCCAGGTGTTTGAGTTCCTCCGACAGCGGCACCGGCTCGATGGCCGCCCCCAAGGAGAAGTTGGACCGGAATTCGTCGGCCGGGGAGATTCTCTTCATGGCCCCCAGCACCTCCCCCAGCAGGACGAACACCCGCAAATCCCAGGCACGCCCGCCGTCCGCGGCCAGAAACTCCTGAACCAGAAATATTTCGTTACGATCCTCTTCCCATCGCGCGGCGAAGTGACGCACCAGCTCATCGAGGGTGTCCACCAGGGCGATATCCCGTCCCTGGGAGCCCATGGCCGGCTTGACCACCCACGGTCCCGGGCCGAGCTGCCGGACGGCCGCCGCCAGCTGATCCAGCTGCCGTACGACCACCGTGGCCGGGATGGGCAACCCGGCCTGGCGGCAGCGGTTCAGGGCGACCAGTTTGTTACGGGCCCATTCCCAGGCGGCGATGGAATTGAGGAAGGGGATGCCCTTCTCTTCCAAATACTCCAGCAAATACAGCTCGTTCCGCGTCAGCCAGCGCAGACTCAGGCGCGGCACGACCACATCGGCCTGCTGCAGTGCCATCGCGCCCTCACCCCACACATGAGGCACCGTGGCGGCCGCAAGGCCGAAACCGATCTCCCCGTAGCGAACCAGGGAACAGTCGTGTCCCCGTTCCGCCGCCCGCTCGGCGAACAGGGACATGGGTTCCAGAAACTCGCTTTCACGCAGCGTCGTGCTCAACAGGGCAATTTTCATGGGATCCCCACAGCGGCAGCTTTCCGGGCCGCCGCCCCGCCGGCCAAAGGAGAGGCGCGGCGTTATTCCGGCATGGGCGGAAGTTTCAGCTCAAATTCGAAAAAAATCAGTTCCTCGCCCGTATCCTCGTTGTAAATCTCGCCGTAATAGAGCATCGCGCCGTCCAGGGCGTCGGGAGCCGTTCCCAGGCGAAAAAAGAGCACTTTGCGCAACGTGGTTTGCGGAGCGATCCTTTCCATGTCCAGGGACTTGTCACGGAAATCCTGGATCAGGTCTGCCGTCTTGCCGGTGCGCAGGGCCGACAGATCGGGAATGGGGCCGCTGCCCACGGAGCGGATCTCCCGCTGTTGGAGCAACGCCGCCACCACATTGGGGTACGGCAGGGCCGGATTCCGTTGGCCCAGCGAATCCACCACCGCCGCGCCGCCAAATCCCAGGGCGACGGCGAAAGGATTGTCGTTGCGAATCACCAGCAGGACAGGTACGATTCCGGATTTGTGCACTTCCTTGGTATCGAACAGTTCGCGGATGGCATCCTGGCCCACATACGGCCGGGCGCCCATGGTGACGTTATCCGAACGCTGCCAGGCGGGGCATTCCTCCGGAGCCAACTCGGGCAGGGGGCGCGGCGTATAGGCCAGACCCGCCGACGTCAGCGCGGCCAGCACGGTCCACAGCAGATAAACAGGGCGTATGATGCGTCTCAATCTCGCCTCCTTGCAGACATCGGAAAATGGACATTCGTCCGGATGACGGACTCCCAAATGATATAGATGAATGCCGGCGGGATCAGTCTCACTGGCCGGGCCGGCGCGGGGTGCCTGGCCCGGTGACCGGCAGGGACGGCGCACTGTCCCGCCGGCAGGAGCCGGACTAGATCTCCTCGGTCAGTTCCAGAAATCGCTTGTAGGGGATGGCGGTCCAGCTTTCGGCATGCAGGGCGCCGTTGGCCAGGCTGATCATGGACACCTTGGCGGCCGTTTCCGCGTCGGGCGCTTCGTAGATATCCAGAAAATCGTATGTCCCCAGCAGCGCGTAGTGGGCCACGAACTTCACATCCGGGCACTTCTGCTTGACCTGGTCCATGAAACGCCGTCCCTGGTCCTTGCGCTCCTTCATCCGCTTGGAGACCTCCGGCGAAAGCTTCGTCATCAGCACATAGGTTTGCATGTCCCACCTCCGTGTAAAGTCCTGGCGTGCGGTTCCGCCGTGGACCGGTTGCGGTCCGCGGCAACGGTCGCCGCGGGGGCGGAAACCGGACGCATGGTAAGGAATCTCTTGTTTTTACTATAAATAGAGGACCGTAAAAATACAAGGGAAAACCGGTCCGGCCACTGCCGGCGGCCGCCTTACCCACCATTATCCCCAACGGGCTTGTCCGTGTCCACGGCGGCAAACCGGTTGAACAGCAACAGTCCAAAGATGGTGACCAGGCCGATACCGGCGAAGATCAGCCACAACACATCCGGCTGGTTCAGGTGATCCACGAAATGCACGTACAGGTTGGCGCCCACGACGCCGCCGATGCCGGAACCGATGACACCGTACAGAAAGATATAGCCCATGTAGAGGGCCTTGCGCGCCTGGGGGGCGGCCAGGCCGACATAACTGATAAACTTGGGATGGGCCGTCATCTCACCGATGGAAAAGACGATGATGCCCAGCAGGAAAACCCAGATATGGGTGGAAATGGCCAGGACCGCCATGCCGACGGTGCCCAGCAGGATGCCGAAGGTCATGGTGGGCAGGGCCTTGGTCCGGCGCACGATATAGGAGATGACCAGCTGCAGGACGATGATGGTGAAGGCGTTGATGACCGTCACATGCTCCACGTCGAACCGCCAGGTGTAGCTGATGCCCAGGCCGTGGAGCAGGCCGTTGATGAAATCGTTGAGGGGCGACGCGTCCACGTAGGCCTTGACGTACCACAGGACGGAATCGAACATCTGGAAATAGAGCACCCAGAACCCCGAATAGAGAAAGATCATCAGCAGGAACTTGAAATGGTCGCGGAAACGGCCCAGATCCCGTACATCCATGATGAACAGGGAGAGCAATGTCAGGTAGATGACCGAACTCAGAATGCGCGCAAACAGCGACAGATCGGGCAGCAGCCAGATCACCAGCATCATGGCGGCCGCGAAGGCCAGGATCAGCAGGCTCCGGACGCCCGCTGACGCGACTGCCTGGATGCGGCCCTGCAAGGCGAGGATCGTCAGGCTGGTGAAATAGAGCAGGGCCACGAACAGCCACAGAAACGAACGCTGGTCCACCCGCTGCATGGCCTGGACGAGATCATCCTCGTCCAGACCGGCCAGCTTGGGTTCCTGCAGCAGCACCCGCAGCACGGCCTGGTGATCCAGCCGCGCCAGCAGGTCCAGCGGGATCATGACGTGGTACTCCGGTCCCGTTCCCGCCAGCTGCGGGATGGTCCGGTCCGGGGCGGGTGACCGCCGCAAGCCGACGCTCAGCCGCTCTTCGGCTTCGTCCAGAAAACGGGCCACCGCCTGCTTCTCGTCTCTCTCCATGTAGTAATCCAGCTCGGCGGCGATGGCGTCGGCGAATTTTTCGGGCTGATGGATGGTCAGGCGGGCCAGAAACGGCCCGCCCCGCTCGGGCACCTGGGCCCACAGGAGCCGCCGCACCTCGGCACAAACACCCCGCAACCAGTCTTCATCCAGTTCGTCCGTATCGGAAAAACCGCCGATAACGGTCTTGAGATAGGTGGCCACCTCGGCCAGGTCCGGCTCCTTTTTGGCGAATTCCGTCAGGATGAGGAACGGCAGATCCGTTTGGGGGCGCTGAAAATCGTAGGCCTCCGCCGCCGACTGGTCCCGGTCGATCTGCACCAGATAGGGCACCCCCTCCAGGGTGACGGGCACGGCCGAGATGCGCACCACCTGCTCGGGCCGCTGCAGGTAATCGTTCACGGCGAACACCAGAAAGAGCGCCGACAGCAGCATGACCACCAGGCGCAGGGGGGAGGGGCTTCGCATCAGCCGGTACAGCAGGATGAAGGGCGAATAGATAATCTCGAACGCATTGGCCAGGGTCTGGACCAGGTTTTCCGACGGCTTTTCCTCGGCCGCCGTTTCGTCACCGGATTTATCCACCACCGGTTCCCTGAAAAACAGCAGGGTCGGGATCAGCATGGCGCCGGTGCCCATGGCCGCGGCGATGATGACCCAGGGCCAGCTGATGCTTTTCAGCCACGGCACCAGAAACAGGGGGAACAGAAACGCTCCCAGGTTGATGGACCAGTAGTAGATGCCGAAGCCCAGGGTGGAATTGCTTTCGTCCGTGGTCCGGGCAATGGTTCCGGAGATGATGGGCTTGAACGTTCCCGCGCCCAGGGCCATGACCACCAGGGCGAGAAAAACCGTCGTGTATTCGGTGGACTGGCTGGTCAGGAAATAGCCGCCGCCCATCAGGATAAAGGCCACGGTCAGGGCCTTGCGGTAGCCGAAGCGGTCGGCCAGGGCACCGGCGACGATGGGCAGAAAGTAGAGGATGGGCTGGATCACGCTCTTGATGATGCCCACGCTCTCCTTGCTGAAAAAGAGATAATCGGTGAAATAGACCGACAGGACGCTCATCATGCCGTAGTAGGAGCCCCGTTCGAAGAATTCGAAAATGATCACCAGCCAGAACACTCCCGGAAACTTCTGGCGCGATTTCTCCTGACTCGCCTTCGCCATACGCTGTTCTCCCCGTAATTGCGGAATGATGCCGGCCCCGCCGACCCGGGCGCCGGGAAATGCCTATATGTTTACCACAAATGCCACGCCCGGCCAAAGGATCATTTCACCACAGACACATTTCGCCGGACCCCTGGCCGGTCTATCCTGTCCGGCGACGGATACGCTGACGCCGGACCGGCGCGGCCGGAATCGCCGGCCTCGTTTCACCATCAAACCACATATAATTTCCCATTCAGCCTCCGCCGGACGCCAGCCTGGCCGTTCGGCACGGGCGACGGAAGGTCATCATGAAAACCAGATACAGTATCTCCCTGGCCGGTTGTGCCCTCGTTCTGCTGCCGTTGCTGATGCTGCCGACGGGCGGTTGCGCCGTCAATCCGGCCACCGGCGAACGGCAGCTGGTCCTGGTGAGCGAACAGCAGGAAATCGCCATGGGCCGCCAGTATGACGAACAGGTCCAGACACAGCTCGGCCTCTATGAGGACGATGCCTGGCAGCAGTACGTCCAGCAGGTGGGCGGCGCCCTGGCGGTAAGGACGGAGCGCCCCGAGCTGCCCTGGCAGTTCCGGGTGGTCGACGACCCGACGGTCAACGCCTTCGCCCTGCCCGGCGGGTACATCTACCTCACCCGCGGCATCCTGGCCGGCTTCAACTCCGAGGCGGAAATGGCCTCGGTGCTGGGCCACGAAATCGGCCACGTCACCGCCCGCCACAGCGTGGAACAGATCAGCCGCGCCCAGCTGACCCAGCTGGGACTGGTGGCCGGGGCCATCCTCAGCGAGGACTTCCGGCGCTACGCCGGGCTGGCCCAGATGGGCCTGCAGGTGCTGTTCCTCAAATTCAGCCGCGACGACGAACGCCAGGCCGACGATCTGGGCCTGCGCTACATGGCCCAGGGGGGCTACGATCCGGCGGCCATGCCCAACGTGTTCGAGCTGCTGGAGCGGCAGTCAGCTCTGCGCGGCGGCCAGCGCCTGCCCGAATGGCAGTCCACCCACCCCAGCCCGGTCAACCGCTCCCAGCGGATCCGCGACCGGATGGCCACACTGGACGTCCGGGGCGACCGGGTCAACCGGGAAGGCTATCTGCAACGGCTGGACGGATTGACCTACGGCGAGAATCCCGACGAGGGCTACACCATCGACAATGTCTTCTACCATCCCGGCATGCGTTTCCGCCTGGAGTTTCCCGCCGGCTGGAAGATCGTCAACCAGCGCCAGGCCGTGGGCGGCATCAACGCCACCGAGGACGCCATGGTGGTGCTGAGCCTGGCCGACGCGGCCTCACCCGATGCGGCCGTGCGCGCTTTTTTTGCCGAGGAGGGGATCGAGCGCGGCGCCCGCTACCGCGAAAACTACTACTACTTCCGGACGACGCCCCAGCGCGATCCGTCTTCGGGCACGCCGCAATACATCGAGGGACTGGCCGGTTTCGTGGCGCATCAGGACCGGGTCTTCAGCCTGCTGACCTATGCCCTGCCCGAGCGCTGGACCCGGGTCCGGAACGAGGCGGCCCGGGCCGTGACCAGTTTCCGCCCGCTGACGGAACAGCGCTATCTCGACGTCTCGCCCGACCGGCTGGCCATCGTGACCCTTGACCGCGCCATGACCCTGGCCGAATTCCAGCGCCGCTACCCCTCGGCCGTGGATCTGGACGAACTGGCCGTCCTGAACGGTGTGGCTGCCGACGCCCGCCTGGACGCGGGCCGCCAGGTCAAACGCGTCCTGGCCGGCCGCCGCCCGGGGCGGTGATCACCGGCGGCCGCCGACGCCGCCACCCGATGATGCTCAGCGAATGTTCTGTTCTCTTTCCAGTTTGTCGAGGACCGACATCAGTCGCCGCTTGGCCTTGTGCTTCAGACGCAACTCGGCCATGAACGCCCGCCATTCGGCCGTCCGGTCAAGTCTTGTGTACAACCGGCGCATCTGCTTCAGATAGACCGCCGCCTCATCATACGCCTTGGCTTTCACAGTGGCGATCAGGTCTTCGGCCATGGCGCGCCAGATGCCGAGGGAGACATCGGGGTGGGAGTCGGCGACGGCGGCGGCCACGGCTTCGTCTGTTTCCCTGAGCCAGGGGGATTGCTTCCGGTAAGCTTCATAGAGGCTGACCACATCATCCAGCCGTTTTTCCAGGAGGGCCAGATCGATGAGCTGGTCGAACCAGGGAAATGATCGGCTGAAATTTCGGGCCGGCCCATCGGCCGGGGCCACTTCCGTCGGCGGCAGAGGCCAGCCTTCGCTCTCTTTCCCGGGCGGTGACGAAACCGGAAGGCGGCCTGTTTCGAGAAATTGCAGGACCCCCGCCCGTACGGCCGGCCAGCAACCAATTTTTTCCGTTGCTTTTTGCAGGGCCTGATACGTCTTGCGCGAAGGATAGTCAAAATACTCCTCGGCCACATAAGCCGCCACCAGGTCCGGCTTCTTTGCCCGGCTGGCGATTTTTTTCAGCCTCTCCCGCAAACTTCGGATGATCCCCGGCCAGGACCGCCGGGTGCGTTCCATTCCCTCGATGCACCATTGCCGGGCCTTGGCCCGCTGGCCGGCGGCCAGCAGGGCATCGACCAGATCGGTGTACATGCCGCAGTGATGCACCTCCTGTTCCAGCAGGGGGATGATTCGCTCCTGCCAGCCGGCGCGGCGATGCGCCTCCATCAACCAGCGAACGATCCGTGACCGCGCCAGGTTCAAGGTATACTCATCATTCAATGAAACCGGTGTGGCGGCCAGCTGTTTCTCCAGCCATGTAGCCACTACCTGCCAGTGCGCGGGCGTATACGCTTCACTGTCCAGGAGGGTATCGCCCGAAACAAGCAGGTCGAAATCATCCTCCATGATCCGTTCGATGAGCCATTGCAACTGCTGCGGCGGCGTGCGGGAACTTTGCGGCAGCGCGGGCAGGACCAGCGCCATGCAATCCGCCAACATTATGGCGGTCTCGCCCTCGTCCTGGGACCCGGCCACCTGATCCAGCCCTCTCTTCCAGATCACTTCGCCCAGGCCCATGACCGCGTCGGCATGCCCTTTCGCCAGGAGAGCCGCCAATTGTTCGCAGACATGGGAATAATCGGGCAGATACCCCTCCCGGGTCCAGGGATTGTACCAGGCCATGGGGGAGGTGATTTCCAAAATTTCCCAGTGCAGGGAGCGGACGATCCCGTCCACCTCGCCCGTTTCGAGCGCTGCCGTCTCCCGGATGCGGCGTGCCACCTCCGGATAGGCTCCGGCCAGCTCCACCAGCAAGGCCAGCAGATCGTCACGGCTTTTGCCGGCCAGGATCTGACGGATATTCCCGGCACCGGGCGGCAGTTCCGCCAGTGATCCGCATGGATCGTCCGGATCGGGGAAGTGGGCATCGCCTTCGGCTGACAGCCCTTCCGGCAGTAAAGCCCACAGTTCATGGGTCATTTGCAGCGACGGGATGTCCTCCCCTTGCCGCACCCTCTCCGCCGCCGCCAGGATGACCGCCACGGCGTGCTTGCACGGCACAAATTCACATGGACAGCTGCACCACCCGCCCAGCATATCGTTGTCATCGAAAAAAACCACCGTGGTGTAGAGGCCCTGGCCCACCACCAGGGCCGCCAGCTCACCCTGTGATGTCCGCGCCAGCTCAGCCACCTGCGTGACATACCGCCGGCCCCGCTGCAGGATGGTATCGCCGGCCCAGTCACGCAGATCGGCCGTCGACACCTGCTGCAAAAGCGTGCGCAATCTCTCCATCGGTCACTCCTCCCCTGGTTGTCGGACGTCCGCCACATCCGTCGAAACGTAGAGCACTTGCTTCCGTGGACCACGCCAACCGGGTTCACCACGGCGCCGGTTACCCCCCCCACGCCCGCATCAAAGTCCGCCAGCGATCCATCACCTCCCGGTAGACCTCTTTCTCGCTGCGCGGCATGCCGTCGGGGGGATCAAAGGGAATCCTCTTCGGCCATTGCACCTTGCCCAGAAACATGGCCGCGCCGGTGTGCATCCAGACGCCGCGCCAGGGAAAAATCCGCAAACCGGCCAGCACCTTTTTGGCCTTCTGACGCGGAATGCTGAGGTCCAGGATGAAATAATCATCGCCCGTGTAAATCTCCCGACCGATGAATCCGGACGGTCCCACCGGCTTGACAACCATGAACAGGGAGAAGCGGGCCTGGCTCATGGCCGTCAGCAGGCGCTGCTCGACGCTGTCGGGCGGGTAACGGTTCTGCCGTTTGAACTGTTGGATGTAGCTGAGGCCACGGCGGCGGTACGTGTAATACAGATAATCCCATAAAATGTCCACTTCATCTTCAGCCTCGAGGATCATGACGTTCTTCCCCTGGTCCCGCTGGAGCATCCCCAGCTGGCGGGCACAGGCCAGCAGGTCCTGGTCCCGCACCAGCTCATGCATTTCCTTGTGCAAATCCCTGATGCGTTGCCAAATCCGGGGGTACTCGTCGCTGATGGCCGGCAGATCGTCAGGGATCAGGGGGGATTTGGGCATGGGTCACCGTCCCGGTACATGTGAATTCGCCGCCGATGATAGCAGACCCGACCCCGGCTGTCAGCACAAAACAGATCTGACTGTACGCCGGAGATACGCTCCGCGGCTCCCCCGCTCGGGCCGGTATCACCGAAGCATCATATGCCCTGCAAAAACTTCACATTCCGGCAAAACGTCATCGGTCTGCTGTCCGACTGGAGCATGGGATATGGTCTTCCGTCGCTCATTGCGCTTGCCTGGACAATCTCACCGGCGGGAAATCGGCCGGTGAACTGCAGGAGGTGCCCCTGGCCGACTCCCGGCGCCAGGGTGGACATCCTCTCGCCCCCGGTACAGGCGGCGGAACAGGGCAATCTTGTCGTCGGTGGTGAAATGGATTGGCGCTGGGGCGGATTCCGTTAGGGCGGGAATGGGTGCAAGAGCGGGTGATCGTGAGATCCAGCGTCTGTTCGCGCCATGGACAGCGGATTGCATGAACTCATTCTTGCCGGCATGACCCAGGGTACGCACCCGGCCAGCGGGCATGAGTATTCACACACCGCCAAAATGGTTGAATGGCCAAAAGTTCCCTTGGTCAAAACATGACCGGCCATGGCCCTCAGCCCCAATCATAGAAAAAAAATACCGCCAAAAAATTCATCCGCATAATTCCTGTACCTCACCATTCATCAGTGTTTTATGATGATCCGGAAGCGGATTATAATGATGGGAGCGTCGATTCTCCTCGCTTTCCTCTGCCGAATCTGTTAATATAACCAAAGGAAATTTTTTTGATGTAAACAGATCAGGGGTTTCTCGTCAGAGCAGATTCAGATGATCTGCCCCTCACGTGTATACAGCCAGGTCTTCCCTCAAAGCCTTGAACAATTAGACGGGAATGCAATATGAAAATCCTGCTTTACTGCCCCGATAACGGCGTCACCCGCAATTTCATGCCCAACCTGTGGATGTTCCTGCTCCAGGCCCTGACGCCGCCCGAACACGAGGTGGTGCTCATCGACGGCAATGCCCGGGCCATGGATGAGGCCGAGCTGGCCAGCTTCGTGACGGACAACGACATCGGCCTGGTCGGCATCGGCGCCATGACCCGGATGATCGCCAAGGCCTACCGGATGGCCGACGTGATCCGGGCCACGGGCGTGCCGGTAGTGATGGGCGGCCCCCACGTCACCGAGCTGCCCCATGAAGCCCTTGGCCGTAACGGTGAGCGGCGTCACGCCGATGCCGTCGCCATCGGTGAGGCGGACGAAACCTGGCCGCAGATCATCCAGGACGTGATGGCGGGCAATCTGAAGGACGTTTACATAAAGATGAACGGCGACGGCGGAAGGCATCCACCGGAGCTGGATCCCTACCCCGTCATTCCCTGGGACACCATGGACCTGGATCAGTTCAATCTCGTTCCCGGTGTCCTGCAGATGGTGTTCCGGTTCATGGGCGCCCACTGGGCCCGCTTCTACATGATTCCGGTGGAAACCGGACGCGGCTGCCCTTACGGCTGCGAGTTCTGCACCGTGACCGGATTTTTCGGGGATTCAGTCCGGTTCCGCTCCAACGAGAGCGTGGTGGAGGAATTGCTCCGCCTCAAGAAGCGGATGAAGAGCGACGGAGGCCAGGTGGCCGTCTTCTTCATCGATGACAACCTGGCCATCCACCCCCGGCGGACCAAGCAGCTCCTGCGCGACATCATCGCCGCCGACGCCGGCCTGCCCTGGGTGGGCCAGATCAGCATGAACCTCCTGCGCGACGAGGAGCTGGTTGATCTTATCGCCCAATCGGGCGGCAAATGGATCTTCGTGGGCATGGAGTCCATCGACCCCGCCAACCTGGCCCTGGCCAACAAGGGCTTCAACAAACCGGCGGAGTACGGCGCCACCCTCGACCGCCTCGCCCGCCGGAACATTTACGCCATCACCTCCTTCATCTTTGGCATGGACAATGACACACCCGGTGTGGCCCGGCGGACCCTCGAACAGATCGACACCTGGGCGCCCGGACTGCCAGTCTTCGGCCAGCTCACGCCCTACCCCGCCACGCCCCTGTGGGACCGCCTGCTCAAGGCAGGCCGCCTGGTACGGCCACGGCACTGGCTGGAATTCGCGCCTTTCGAGATGGCCCACAGCCCGGCGAAAATGACGTCCTCTCAGGTTCGGGCAGAGATCAAGGAAGCCTGGCTGGCCTCCTACAGCCCGCAGCAAAACGCCCGGGCCATCGAATCCATTGCCCATCACCCGGTCGCCGACCGGATCATTCATCTCATCTGCCGTTTCTTCTTCCGCGGCATCTATTTCCCGCAAATGAGCCGCTGGGCCTGGTTGAAAGTCCTCGCCCAAAACCACCGCACCATCATTTCTCTCGTCAGGGAAGGCATCGGCGCCATCCAGCATGCCCGACGGAATAATCGAATCCGGGAACAGGAAGAGTGGCACCGGAGTCAATCCCTCCGGGACAGGCTCTAATCCCCGCCGATGACCACGATGCCCGGCCCGACAGATCCGCAAATGTCACGCCTCACGCCGTGAAAAATCCATCGCCTGAGCAGGCAAGCGATGGATTTTGCCGGATTACCCCGTCATTTCCTTTGTGCCGGGAGGCGGCAGGAAATTCCGCCTCGCATGAAGGGATTCCTTCGGCATGCGCCGGTGGCGTGCTTGCTGGGGATGGATAATTTGTCCCGTCAGAAAAATGACACCAAATAGATCCCCACGGGCAAACCGGTGGAACGCTGCCCTTCGGATTATTGGAATACGATATTACAGTCAATCCCCAAACGGTGACAATGGGCGCTGATTTGCCGGCTGACCCAAGTGAAATATTCTCCGGTCATATTTTCCGCAAACCCGAATTTCCTGTAGAGAGCATCGGCATGGTGGTAGTTCATGCGGTCCACCAATATGTAATCGACAGACTCTTCCAGCAGGTTCATCAGTTTTTCCGCACCCGGCAGGATCGGCGCGATCATGGCGTAGGTTCTGACTCCCGCGTCATGCAGTTTGGACAGAGCATCGAGTCGCTCCGGAATGGATGGCGCCGCCGGCTCGAACAATTTACGGATACTGTCATCTGCGGTAGTGATGGAGAATCCGACTTCCACGGTCGTGGCTTCGCTGAGTATATCGATATCCCTGAGAATCAGTGGAGAGCGGGTCTGCAGCACCATTGGCCATTGGTTGGCGGCCAATATTCGCAAGCACGCCCTGGTCAGCTGATAGTTCCTCTCCAGGGGCTGGTATGGATCACAAACTCCACTGATCCAGACTGTCGCCCTTTTTTTTCGGAAGATCTCCTGTTGCAACAAATCAGCGGCATTGACTTTCACATCGACGAACGTGCCCCAGGATTCCTTGTGGCCAGTGAATTTCTTCATATATCGGGCGTAGCAGTAGGAGCAGGCATGCTGGCAGCCGACGTAGGGATTGAGGACATACGGGTAAATTTTCGAGCTGGAGAGAATACTTTTTGACCGGATTTCCCGAATGATCATGGCCGCCTTCTTATTCTCCGGATTCTGTTGCTTTTGGTTATCGTGCGGAACCGCGACGATCGCTGTTATACATAGCGTCATATTTATTTGCGCATAATACGCGGATGTGATATGATGGGGGCATGAAAAAACTTACCATATCCGAAGCGGATGAGATTGTTTTTGGCCTCCAGGATGAGATCCGCCGATCCCGGGACTCGAGGTATGACCATCG